>Ga0070738_10000659_pt1 | contig 90541 bp, 75 predicted proteins | sample Coa_R2_2_FD_66446 | JGI IMG/M metagenome (GOLD analysis project Ga0070738, IMG submission 66446) | Surface soil microbial communities from Centralia Pennsylvania, which are recovering from an underground coalmine fire - Coalmine... | ecosystem: Environmental > Terrestrial > Soil > Unclassified ...
TTCTGCTGCTGGTCCGAATCGACGTCGGTGATCACCGACGTGTCCTTGCGCAGTGCCTCCGTGAGCTTCGGCCCCCAGGCGTAGAGATCGCTGAGCGAATCGCTCTGCAGCGTGAACTGGTACTGCGAGTTGCCCTGGCGGCCGCCGACCCGGATGTCCTGCACCGCCTGCAGGAACACGTTGGCGCCGGGCACCTGGGCGAGCCTGGGCCTGAGCCGCGCGATCACGCGGTCGGCGCTGTCCTTGCGCTCGCTGAGCGGCTTCAGGGTGGCGAACAGGAAGCCCGAATTGGTCTGGAAGCCGCCGGTGAAGCCGACCACGTTCTCGACCGCCGGATCCTCGCGGATGATGTTGACGAACTGGCGGAACTTCCGCCGCATCGCCTGGAAGGAGATGCTCTGGTCGGCGCGGATGCCGCCGATGATGCGGCCCGTATCCTGCTGCGGGAAGAAGCCCTTGGGGATCTCCACGTACAGGAAGATGTTGAGGATGATCGTGCCCATGAACACGATCATGGTGAGGCGCGGATGGTTGAGGACCGCGCGCAGCGTGCGCCCGTAGAAGTTCTGCACCCCGTCGAACATGCGTTCGGCGATGCGCGACAGCCGGCCGGGCGGCCGCTCCTCCTCGCCCCCTTCGTCCCCTGAGGGCCGCGGCGGCCTCAGGATGTAGGCGCACATCATCGGCGTGGTGGTGAGCGAGATGATCATCGAGATCACGATCGCGATCGACAGCGTCACCGCGAACTCGCGGAACAGACGGCCGACGATGCCGCCCATCAGCAGGATCGGGATGAACACCGCGATCAACGACAGGCTCATCGACACCACGGTGAAGCCGACCTCGCGCGCGCCCAGCAGCGCCGCCTGCATGCGCGGCATGCCCTGCTCGATGTGGCGCTGGATGTTCTCCAGCACGATGATCGCGTCGTCGACCACGAACCCGGCCGCGATCGCCATCGCCATCAGCGACAGGTTGTTCAGGCTGTAGCCCATCAGGTACATGACGCCGAACGTGCCGACCAGCGACACCGGCACCGCGACCGACGGCACGAAGCCCGCCCGCAGCGAGCGCAGGAACGCGAACGTCACCAGGACGACGAGGATGACGCTGGCGATCAGGGCGTGCTCGACCTCCTTGAGCGAGGCGCGGATGGTGGTGGTGCGGTCCGACGCCACCAGCAGGTCGACGTCGTTGGGCAGCGCCGCCTGCAGATCGGGCAGCAGCGATTTCACCTCGTCGACCGTCTCGATGATGTTGGCGTTGGGCTGCAGGTAGATGATGCACAGGACCGAGCGCCTGCCGTTGGCCTGCCCCTCGTTGCGGATGTCCTCGGTGGCGTCGATCACCTGGGCGACGTCGCTGAGCCGCACCGGCGCGCCGTTGCGCCAGGCGATGATCAGCGGCCGGTAGTCCGCGGCGGTGCGGGACTGGTCGTTGGTGTAGAGCTGCCAGCGCTGGTCGCCGACCTCGATCGCGCCCTTGGGCGAGTTGGCGTTGGCGGCGGCGAGCGCGGCGCGCACGCTCTCGAGCCCGATCTGGTACTTGCTCAGGGCCGTCGGGTTCAGCTCGACGCGGACCGCCGGCAGCGAGCTGCCGCCCAGCGTCACCTGGCCGACGCCGTTCACCTGGCTCAGCTTCTGCTGCAGGACGTTGGAGGCGGCGTCGTAGAGGCGGCCCTGGCCCAGCGTGTCGGAGGTCAGCGCGAGGATCAGCGCCGGCGCGTCGGCCGGGTTGACCTTGCGGTACTGCGGATTGGCCCGCAGGTCGGTCGGCAGGTCGACGCGGGCGGCATTGATCGCCGCCTGCACGTCGCGCGCCGCGCCGTCGATCGAGCGCGACAGGTCGAACTGCAGGGTGATGCGGGAATTGCCGACGGTGCTGGTCGAGGTGATCTCGCTCACGCCGGCGATCGAGCCCAGCCGCCGCTCGAGCGGCGTCGTCACGCTGGTCGACACGGTGTCGGGCGAGGCGCCGGGCAGGTTGGCGGTCACCAGGATGGTCGGGAAGTCGACGTGCGGCAGCGGCGCCACGGGCAGCTTCACGAAGCCCAGGATGCCGGCCAGCATCACGCCGAGGGTCAGCAGCGTCGTCGCCACCGGCCGGGCGATGAACGGGGACGACAGGCTCATCACGGCTGGAAGCTCTCCGGCAGCTCACCGGGGTTCGGCGCGTCGCCTTGGTCGGCCGGCAGCGGATAGGCCGGCGTATCGAGCGGCATGCCGCGCAGGCGCCGACCGATGCGGTCGAAGGCGAGGTAGATCACCGGCGTGGTGAACAGCGTCAGCATCTGGCTGACGATCAGGCCGCCGACGATGGTGAGGCCGAGCGGATGGCGCAGCTCCGAGCCGGTGCCGCTGCCCAGCATCAGCGGCAGCGCGCCGACCAGCGCGGCGATGGTCGTCATCAGGATCGGCCGGAAGCGCAGCAGGCAGGCCTGGTGGATCGCCTCCTGTGGCGGCTTGCCCTCGTGGCGCTCCGCCTCCAGCGCGAAGTCGATCATCATGATCGCGTTCTTCTTGACGATGCCGATCAGCAGCACGATGCCGATGATCGCCACCACGCTGAGGTCCTGGCCGGCCATCATCAGCGCCAGCAGCGCGCCGATGCCCGCCGACGGCAGGGTCGACAGGATCGTGACGGGATGGATGTAGCTCTCGTAGAGCACGCCCAGCACGATGTAGACGGTGACGATCGCCGCCAGGATCAGCATCAGCTGGCTGTCGAGCGCCTTCTGGAAGGCGAGCGCCGCGCCCTGGAACTGCGCCTGGATCGAGCGCGGCATGCCGATTTCCTTCTGCGCCGCACTGATTGCGTCGACCGCCTGGCCGAGCGACGCGCCCTGCGCCAGGTTGAACGAGACGATGGTGGCGGGGAACTGGCCGAGGCGGTCGATGCGCAACGGCGCGCTGCGCTGCTCGAAGGTGGCAATGGCGGAGAGCGGGACCTGCTTGCCGCTGGTCGAGCCCGGCAGGTAGAGGTTGTAGAGCGAGTCGAGGCTTGCGGCCAGCTTCGGCTCGATCTCGTAGATCACGCGGTACTGGTTCGACTGGGTGTAGACCGTCGAGACGATGCGCTGGCCGAACGAGTCGTACAGCAGGTTGTCGACCGTGGCGGCGGTGATGCCGAAGCGCGCCGCCGCGTCGCGGTCGATGTTGATGAACATCGACAGGCCCCTGCTCTGCAGCTCGGTGGCCACGTCGGTGATCTGCGGGATCCGCGCCATGCGGTCCATCAGGCGCGGCACCCAGGTGTCGAAGTCGTCGAGATTGGGGCTCTGCAGCACGAACTGGTACTGGGTGCGGCTGACCGTCGAATCGATCGTCAGGTCCTGCGACGGCTGCATGTAGAGCGCGATGCCCTCCAGCGAGCGCGTCTCGCGCTGCAGGCGGCGGATGATCTCGCTCGCCGTCGATGTCCGTTCGTCGCGCGGCTTGAGGTTGATCAGCATGCGCCCGGAGTTGAGCGTCGGGTTGGTGCCGTCGACTCCGATGAACGAGGTCAGGCTCTCGACCTCGGGATCGTTCAGGATGACGTCGGCCAGCCTGCGCTGGCGCTCGCTCATCGAGGCGAACGACACGCTCTGCGGCGCCTCGGTGATCGCCTGGATCAGGCCGTTGTCCTGCACCGGGAAGAAGCCCTTGGGGATGACGATGTAGAGGACGACCGTCAGCACGACGGTGCCGACGGCGACGATCAGCATCAGCGCCTGGTGGCGGAACACCACGACCAGGCCGCGGTCGTACCAGCCGATCATGCGGTTGAACCAGCGGGCGCCGAGCGCCTCGGCCTGCTGGCGCTCCTGGCCCTCGGGGATGCGGCGCTGGCGCAGCAGCTGGGCGCACATCATCGGCACCAGGGTGAGCGACACCACCGCCGAGATCAGGATGGTGACCGACAGCGTCACCGCGAACTCGCTGAACAGCCGGCCGACCACGTCGCCCATGAACAGCAGCGGGATCAGCACGGCGATCAGCGACACCGTCAGCGACACCACGGTGAAGGCGATCTGCGCCGAGCCCTTGAGCGCGGCCTCGACCGGATCCTCGCCCTCCTCGATGTAGCGGGCGATGTTCTCGATCATCACGATCGCATCGTCGACCACGAAGCCGGTGGCGATGGTCAGCGCCATGATCGACAGGTTGTTGAGCGAGAAGCCCGCGAGATACATCACCGCGAGCGTGCCGACCAGCGACAGCGGCACCGACAGGCTGGGGATGATGGTCGCGCGCCAGTCGCCCAGGAACAGGAAGATCACCAGCACGACCAGCAGCACGGCGAAGCCGAGCTCGATCTGCACGTCGTGCACCGAGGCGCGGATGGTGAGCGTGCGGTCGGTCAGCACCTGGACGTCGAACGACGGCGGCAGGGTCTCGCGCAGGGTCGGCAGCAGGCTCTTGATGCTGTCGACCACGGCGATGACGTTGGCGCCCGGCTGGCGCTGGACGTTGACGATCACCGCCTGGGTCGAGTTCACCCAGGCCTCGAGCCGGTTGTTCTCCTGGCCGGCCTCGATGCTGGCGACCTCGCGCAGCCGCACCGGCGCGCCGTTGCGATAGGCGACCACCACGTCGTTGAACATCTCGGGGTCGGTGATCTGGTCGTTGGCGTTGATGGTGTAGGCGCGGGTCGGGCCGTCGAAGTTGCCCTTGGGCGTGTTGACGTTGGCGTTGGTGATGGTGGTGCGCAGGTCGTCGATATTGAGGCCGTAGGCGGCGAGCGCCGTCGGATTGGCGCGGATGCGGAAGCCGGGCTTCTGCCCGCCCTCGAGGCTCACCAGGCCGACGCCGGGCAGCTGGGAGATCTTCTGGGCGAGCCGCACGTCGACCATGTCGTGGACGCGGGTCAGCGGGTCGGTCTTGGAGGTGACGGAGAGCGTCAGGATCGGCGCATCCGCCGGATTGACCTTGGCGTAGATCGGCGGCGCCGGCAGGTCGGCCGGCAGCAGGTTGCCCGCGGCGTTGATCGCCGCCTGGACCTGCTGCTCGGCGATGTCGATCGACAGCTTGAGGTCGAACTGCAGGGTGATGGACGAGGCGCCCGCCGAGCTGGTCGACGTCATCTGGTTCAGGCCCGGCATCTGCCCGAACTGCCGCTCGAGCGGGGCGGTGATCGACGAGGTCATGACCTCGGGCCCGGCGCCGGGATAGAGCGTCTGCACGCGGATCGTCGGATAGTCGACCTCGGGCAGGGCCGCGAGCGGCAGGAAGCGGTAGGCGATGATGCCGACCAGCATGATCGCCACCATCAGCAGCGACGTGCCGACCGGACGTTCGATGAAGATCCGCGACGGATTCATGTCGCGAGGGGACTACTGGCTGGTCTGAGCGGGCGTCCGGCCTGCGCCGCCACGCCGCTCGCCGCCTGCCCCCTGCTGGCTTCCGCCGTCGCGCCGCTGTCCCCCCTGCGGCTTCGCGGCATCGCCCGCGGCCGCGCCGCCGTCGGGCACCGCCGCGACCGGCTGCCCGTTCGGCGCCTGGCCCGAGCGGCGGATCTTGGCGCCGTCGCGCAGGCGGTCGACGCCGTCGGTCACCACCTGGTCGCCGACCGCGAGGCCCTTGGTGATGGCGACCTTCTCGCCGTCGCTCTCGCCGGTCTCGATCACCCGGATGGCGACGGTGTCGTCGGGCTTCACGAGATAGACGAAGGTGCCGGGCTGGCCGCGCTGGACCGCGGCGACCGGCACGGTGGTCGCATCCTTCACCGTGTCGACCAGCAGCCGGATGTTGACGAACTGGTTGGGGAACAGCGCCTCGTCCGAATTGTCGAAGATGGCGCGCAGCCGGACCGTGCCGGTGGTCGTGTCGATCTGGTTGTCGTTGGTGCTGACCACGCCCTGGCCGAGCTGGTTCTTCTGCGCTCTGTCGAGCGCCGTCACTTGTAGTTTGGCGCCGGCGCGGAGACGCTGGCGCACCTGCGGCAGCGAATCCTCGGGAATGGAGAACAGCACCGACATCGGCTGCATCTGGGTGATGACGCAGATGCCGGTCGCGTCGCTCAGGCTGACATAGTTCCCGGGATCGACCAGGCGCAGGCCGATGCGGCCGTTCACCGGCGAGATGATGCGCGTGTAGACGAGGTTGAGCTTCGCCGCGTCGACGCCGGCCTGGTCGACGATGATCTGCGCCTCGTACTGGCGCACCAACGCGGCCTGCGTATCGTACTGCTGGCGGGCGATCGAATCCTGGGCGACCAGGGTCTTGTAGCGCTGCAGGTCGATCTGGGCGTTCTTGAGCAGCGCCTGGTCCTTGGCCAGCGTGCCCTCGGCGTTCTGCAGCGCCACCTCGTAGGGACGCGGATCGACCAGGGCGAGGAGCTCGTCCTTCTTGACCGCCTGGCCTTCGGTGAAATTGACCTGCACCAGCTGGCCGGTGATCTGGGTTTTGACCGTGACGGTGGCGAGCGGGTTGACCGTGCCCAGCGCCCTGATGACGATCGGCACGTCCGCCTTGACCGCCGAGGCGATGCCCACCGGCGTGGCCTGGCTCTGGGCGAAGCGGCCGCGGCCGCCCCCCGGCGTCGCCGGAGCGCTCGAATGGTGGGTCGTGATGTACCAGCCGGCGCCAACGACAATGGCGATCCCCACCCCTATACCTAGTAGGGTTCTTACCCTTGTCATCTATTAGCGCGCCCCCAAGCCAAGCGTGTCCCCATAATACGTAAGGAGCCGGCAGAGTCTCCCCCGGCGGCCCGGGAGGCGCAAGGACGGCCTCGGACGGTCCTGTAACGCCGAAATCACGGAAAAGACCCAGGCGAGCAGAAAGAATTCGCCGGCGGCGTCCCTCTCCTGCCGCTCACTTCAGGTCGTCGAGGAATTCCGACGCCGGCTGCACGCCCGTCACCAGCAGGTGGTCGCGCGCCCGGGTGCAGGCGACATAGAGCAGGTGTCGCTCGGTGTCGTAGACCTCCTGCAGGTCGGCATCGTCGCCGACGGCTTCGATGCGCTGCTGGGAGGGGATCACCTCGTCGTTCGCAGGCCATGACCGCGACGGCACGGAACTCCAGGCCCTTGGCGAGGTGCATGGTCGCGACCGAGACCTGCCCGCTCTCCGTCTCGACATGCTCGTCCAGCAGGCGTGGCACAAGGCCCGCCTGCTTCACGGCGCGGAGGGCGCGTTCGAGCTCGGCCTCGGAGCGGACGAACACGCCGATCTCATGCGGCAGCACCCCTTCATCGCTTCGCGTGGCAAGCCAGTCCGAGACGACGGCGCATTCCCGGTCGGCGTCGGCGGCAACGTTCACGACCGGCGCCGGCCCGTTGAACACCGACACGGTATGGCAGCGGTCCTCGCTGTTGCCGTCGACGTCGCTCACTGTCGGCCCGAGCAGGCGGTCGGCCTGGCGCCTGATCTGGTGCGAGGTGCGATAGTTGACCTTGAGCGTGCGCGAGCGGCCGCGGATGTCGACCCCGAGCGACTTCCACGAGAACGGCGGCTGAAAAATGCGCTGGCCGAGGTCGCCGGCGAAGAACAGGGACTCCGGCCGCTTCGATCCGAGCGCCGCAAGGAAGCGCAGCTGGGCGACGCCGAGGTCCTGAGCTTCGTCGACCACCGCGAAATCGTAGGGAGCGCGATCCGCCTTTGCGAGCGCGCCGGCCAGCGAGGTGAACAGGCCCGCGCGCGTCAGCCGCCCTTCGGCCGTCAGGGCGGCGCGCGCCTTCTCGAAGATCGACCACAGCACCTTGCGCTGCGTCTCCGGAAGCCGTGTCTTGCGCCCGAGCCGCGCGACGTCGCGGTAGGCAGGCCAGTCCGCGAGCTGCCAGGCGTCGACCACCTCCGCCCATTCGCTCAGCAGGAAGGAAAGCGTGAACCTGTGCCCGCCCACCGCCTCGCTCGCGGCCTGCAGCGCCGCGCGCACCGCGTCCGGGCCCGCCAGCGCCGGTTCCCGTCCGCCGTGCGCCCGGTACAGCCGGACCGCGACCGAATCGAGGGCATCGACGTCGATCCGCTCGGCCAGTCGCGGCTCGTTGCCGAGCAGCCGGCGCAGGCGCGTGCGCAAGGCGAAGGCGAGGGAATCGGAAAAAGTCGTGAGCAGCACGCGAGCCTCGGGATGGCGACGGGCCAGCCAGACCGCACGATGAAGGGCGACGATGGTCTTGCCGGTGCCGGCCGATCCTGCGACCCGCGCTGGGCCGTTGAATTTGGTCCGCACCAACTGCTCCTGCGCGGGATGCAGGAAGACGGTCCATTTCTCCCAGGGATAGTCGAGCGCGCGCTCCAGCTCCTCGACGTTGTGCATCACCCGGAAGCGCCGCTGCGCGTCGGGGTGGGCGAACGGGTCGGCATCCTTCGCCGGCGGCGGCGCCTTCTGCGGCGTGCCGCCTGTCGCCAGCTCGAGCAGGGCCTCGGCCGCCTCGGCCGGCAGGTGATCGGCCAGCGCGAGCAGCGAGTCCTCGGTCGCCTGCCGAACGTCATCCAGCCATTCGGCAGGCACGCCGTAGGCCAGCAGCGTATCGTCGCTCACCTGCGCGAACAGCGGCAGCCGGGCGGGCGGCGGAGACGGCGCGGCGGGCGCCGGTGGAGCGCCGGCCTCGACATATTTCGGAACCGTGATCTCCTTCACCGTCTCGCGGACCTCGACGAGCTGCGCGGCGCCCGTCCGGGGATGCGTCTCGATCCGCCGCCGTTCGGCCCAGCGATAGGCCTCGTCGTGGTGATCGACGTAGCAGAGCAGCAGGCTCGCCGACGTGCGGTGGACGATGATGCGGATGTCCTTGCTGACGCGGATCGAGGCGAAGTTCGGGTCCTTCGGGCGGTCGAGCTTGTGGAACTGCAGGCCGGGATGCGCCGGGTTCACCTGCAGGTCGAAGGCCGTCGTCTTCACAGCCTTCTGCTCGTCCGCGGTAAGGCGGGCGAGGCTGTCGGTGAAGGTGTCGGCGATGCGGAATTCCATGGCAGCTACCGGCGGCGTGGTCTGAACGGCATGATCCGCCGCATGAAGGCATCGAACAATGGCACCGTGAACGCGGTATCGCCGTGGATCGGACTCCAGATCATGCCCTTCGCGATCAGGTCGGCCCGCAGCGGCGCCACCTCTCTCACCGTCACCCCGAGCTTGCGCGCGATCTCGCCCGATCTGTGCGGGCCCGGCCCGAGCTCGGCCATGGCGCGAAGATAGAGCTTTTCCTTGGGCGTCAGCCGGTCGAACCGCACGCCGAAGAAGCTGGCGTCGAGGGCGGCGATCGCCACGGCAGATGCGGCTTTCACGTCCTTTTCGCCGATTGGCGAGCGGGCGGCAGCGTCCCAGGCGTGCTTGCCCCACTCCTGCAGGAAATAAGGATAGCCCTCGGTCTCCCGGACGATGAGATCGAGCGCCCGGGAAGCGATCTCGACATTCTGCTCGGCGCACGGCTTGACCACCGCCCGCTCCGCGGCGGGTCTCGGGAGCGGCCCGATCGTCTGGAAGTCGAACATGCGCTCGGCGTAGGACTTGGCGCTGCCCATGCGGCCCCGGAGCTGGGGCAGCCCGGCGCCGATCAGCACCACTGGCCAGGCGCGCTGCGCGGTCCCGTGCAACGCCGTGATCAGCGCCGCCAGCTCGTCTTCCCGCACATACTGTAGTTCGTCGATGAACAGCGCCAGCGCCGTGCCGCCCGCCTTCGCCGCCTCGCCAGCCGCAGCGAGCAGGGCCTGCAGGTCCTGCTCCAGATCGCCGTTGTCGGCGAGACCCGGCTCGGGCTCCAGATCGATCCCCACCTCGATGTCGGCGTATTTCACCTTGAGTGCCTTCGCGAACCCGGCGAGCGCCCGCAACCCCCGCCGGGCGAGCTTGCGGGCGCGCACGTTGAGGGACAGCTGGTGCAGCGCCTGTCGAAGCTGCGGTGCAAGCATCGCGGGGAGCGATCGTCCTTCGGGCGCTTCGAGGCGGACCGTCTGCACGTGCCGTCCTTCGGCATCGAGGCGCATGCGATCGAGCAAAACCGTCTTACCGGCGCCGCGCAGGCCGATCAGCATCACGCTTTTTGCTGGACGGCCGATCCGGGTTCGTTCGATGGCGATCCGGACCTGCTCGCGCACTTCCTCGCGGCCGGCCAGCTCAGGCGGCTGACTGCCGGCACCGGGGGCGAACGGGTTGCGGATCGGGTCCATCGCCGAAGTATAGCAGGGTTATCTAAGTTACCCCAGTAAGATAACTTTGATAACCTTGCTTGATCTGGCGTCGCCATGGGGCGCGTCACTCCAAGGCCGCGTATGGGCCTGGGCGCAGCGCCTGTCATCCGAGCGCATCCCGCGAAGACTGCATAGGAGCCTAGACCCTGAACACCTTCATCACCTCGTCGCCGAGGTGATTGATGACCTTGACGGCGATCCGACCGCTCCTGGGTTTGTCGAACGGCCGCGACGTATCGCTGTTGAGGGTTGCCCAGGCTTCGGGGTCGATCTCGGCCTTGAGCGTCGTCCTCAGCGCGCCGTAGGGATCGTTGGCGCCGAGGAAATAGGCGTGGCGGACGAAGAAGCTTTCCTCGTTGTAGTCGGTGTCGACGAACCAGCAGGCGATGCCGTCGGGGCCGTCGCTCACCACCTCGCCGGTCTGCGGCTTGAAGACGTCCACGCCCTTGACCCTGACCCTGAGCCGGCCGTCCTTCTGCGGCAGGAGGTCGATGTCGGGCTCGCCGAACACCACGAACAGGTTGCCCTTGCCGGTGTTCTTGAGGTCCTCGGCCATGTGCAGGTCGGCGTTCATGCGCGCCTTCAGCACCGGCAGCTTGCCGAGCTTCGCGAACTCGGTGGTGTGGGCCTCATAGTTGAAGGCGCAGGCGATCAGCACGTCGAAGCCCGCGTCGGCCGCCTCGCGCGCCGCCGCGACGAGGTCCGTCCGCTGCACGGTGCCGAACTCCGGGCCGATGAATATGGCGGCGCGCCGGTCGCTGTCGCCTTCGAGGTAGCGGCCCTCGGCGCACACCATGTCGCCGGGCCACGGCACCAGCGAGGTGAAGGCGATGCGGCCTTCCTTGTGCGCCTGCTGCACGCCCGCGGTGCGGAGGTTGTCGAGCACCATCTCGGGGAAGGTCTGCTTGCGGCCAAACTCATCGCCGTCCTCGCCGAGCCCGTCGATCAGCTCGTCGTTCTCGTCGACCCCCAGCACGCGGTGCGGGCTCAAGCTCTCGACGGTGAAGGGCCCGGCGACGCGCACCTTGCGCTTGTCCTCGTAGGGCCGGTCGTAGAGGTATTCGAACTCGGCCTTGGCGGCGATCGAAGCGTCGATCTCCTTCTGCCGGGCGATCCGCGCTTCCCACCACGCGAAGTGGAGCTTCTTCGTCGCCTCGGGCCAATCCGGCTCCGGCTCGCGGGGGATTTCCCACTCCTGCCACTTCTTCTTCGCGGCGGCGTTCAGCTTCTCGCGCAAGGGTTCGAGCGTCTGCTGCCACTTGTCCCAGATGACGTCGATCTCCGCATTGTTGGCGATGGATTTGAGCGTAATGTGCGGCACGCGCTCATACACGAAGCCGTGGCGGATGTTACCGCCGGTGAGTTGCGAGCTCGGCGCGGTTTGCGTGACCTCTGCTTCCTTGAGTTGCCCTTCCTTCGAGTCGGCCAGCAGGAAGAAGGGATAGCGCGCGCCCATGATGCGGGCGCGGGCTAACGCGAGGGCCACGCGTGACGTGTCAATCGTGATCCAGCGGCGGCCCCATTGTTCGGCTACAGTCGCGGTGGTACCGGAGCCGCAAGTCGGGTCGAGCACAAGGTCGCCGGGATCCGTTGCCATGAGAAGGCATCTCTGAATAACTGCAGGCCCCGTTTCCACCACATACCTTTTCTCGGTCGTCGTGCCCACGTCAGTCCAGATGTTGTTTGCATGCTGCGCGATAAAGTCGTCAAAGAACCGCACGTAGGCGAGGGTTGCACCGGAAACTTCAATACGATCGGAAATGACAAGCCTACGGAAGCCTTCCGCGTGCGTGCTCCAATGGCGATTTGCCGTCGGAAGGTAAGTCTTCCCCCTCATCGTTATTGGATAGGGAGTGTTGCCCCCGTGTCCGCTTGACGTCGCAATAACTAAACGGAACGGCCGTCCTTCGGTTTGAAGTTCACCCTTCACTCCGAAATCTTCTCGCGACAAAGGTCGCCGATCGCCCTCTCCAAGTTGAATTCGGGTGTATTGACCGAGTTCTTGGAATGTCTTTGAGCGGGTAGCGAGTGAATGTCTGAACTTCATCTGAGACTTCGCCCTGGCGAACCAGATGATATAGTCAGCCACGTTATTCAGGAGTTGTTCGTCCTGCCCCGCTGTTTTCTTAAGCGTTATGACTGACACGCAGTTTTCATTTCCAAACACCTCATCCATCAACCCCCGGACGCGATGAACATTCTCATCGCCGATCTGCACGAAGATGGAGCCGGACTCGGTTAGCAGATCGCGGGCAACGACGAGCCTATCCCGCAGGTAGGTTAGGTAGCTGTGGATGCCATCGCGCCAAGTGTCGCGGAATGCTTTGACCTGCTCGGGCTCGCGAGTGATGTGGTCCGCTTTGCCGTCCTTTACGTCCCGGCTCGTTGTCGACCACTGGAAGTTGCTGTTGAACTTGATGCCGTACGGCGGATCGAAATAGATGCACTGCACCTTGCCGCGCAGGCCTTCGCGCTCGGCGAGGCTCGCCATCACCTGCAGCGAATCACCCAGAATCATCCGGTTCGACCAGTTCTGCTCATGGCGATAGAACTCGGTCTTGTCGGCGTCCTTCGGCAGGCCGTTGAAGTCGCCGAACAGGTCGGGAGTGGTCTCGCCCTGCTCGTGCGCACGCTCGCGGCTGGTGCGCAGCAGGTCGTCGATGAGCACCTTGGGGTGGACCTTCTCCTGGATGTAGAGCGGCGGCGCGTTGACCACGAGGTCGCGGCCGTCCTGCTGGTCCTTGCCCCGCCACACCAGTTGCGGATCGAGATCGGGATTGCGCGGGAGCTGCAAGGGTTTCTTCTGATGCTCCTCGACCACCGCCTGCAGCTCGGCCGAGGGGATGTTCTTCCGCTTCGCCTCGGCATGGCGCAGCGTCTCGACGGTCTTCTTGCCCTTGGTCGCGGTCGTTCTTCTGGCCATGCTCACGCTGCCTCGGCCGGCTGGGCGGCAGCGGCCTCATTGATGATCTTGTCGAGCTCGGCGCTGATCTTCGCGTTCAGCTCGTCCCGGATGAGGTAGATGTCCCGGAACTCGGCGAAGGCCCAGCGGCCATAGGAGCCGAGGTGGTTCACGCCCGGCACCCAGTACGTGTCCATAGTCGTTTTCTTCACCTTGGCGTCCTCGCGCCGGTAGCCCTTGATCTCGACCACCAGGTTGAGGGGATCGGCGGCGCCCCGACCGTCGTCGATGCGGACGATGAAGTCGGGCCGGTAGCGCCGCATATCGCTGCCCATTCGGTACGGCACCTCGAAGCCGAGCGCGTGGTTCTTGACGTAGGCCAACACCCGCGGGTGGGATTCGACGACGCGGCAGAACTCGGACTCCCATTCGCTGTCGCAGATCACCCAGTTGACGTGGCAGTGGCGCGCGCTGGTTTCCCAGCGGTCCGTGCGCGACGTGGTGAAGCGCACGTGACGGGTCGAGCCGGTCGGGTTGTAGGCGTCGAGCAGCGCTTTGACCGGCTTCTCGCCGATGAAGGCTGCGGTGATGGCGTCGGTGATGCGCTGGCAGGCGACGTCGGCCAGCTGCTGGTACATCAGCTGGGCCGGATAGGCGCCGCCCTTGCACACCAGGCAGGTGTCGAGCCACTGGCGGGTGATGCCCTTGAGCTGGCCGAACAGGTGCAGCTTGGGCTCCTCCTGCGGGTCGCGCCACTTGGTGTAGAGCAGGCGTCGCGTCAGATGGAACAGCAGGGTCGAAGGCCGCACCTGGTCGAGGTGCTCAAGGTCCTGTTGACGCCTTCGCCGATGATGCCGGAATTGCGCACGATCGCCGGGCCGACGATCTCGGGGGTCAGCTCGTACACCGAATCCTCGGTGAAGCGCGCGCTCAGGCGCTCGGTCGGCAGTTCCACACGATAGCCCTCGACCCGCGGGAAGCGGATTTCCAGCGCGTCGCGTTCGGGGCTGACCGCCCGCACGAGCACGGTCTCGCGCGGCGGCTGCGGCGGGGCGATCACCGGGCTGGCGGTGAAGTCGAACGGGATGCCGAAGATGTCGGCGTATTCGACGTCGAACAGCTTCTCGGCGTTGAGGTCGTAGGACTGCCGGCGCAGCGCGCGGCCGATCACCTGCTCGCAGAGAAGCTGTGTGCCGACGGCCCGCACGCCCAGCACGTGGGTGACGGTGTTGGCGTCCCAGCCCTCGGTCAGCATGGAAACGGAGACCACGCAGCGGATACCGGCGCCGAGCTGCCCCTCCTTGCCGACCGTGTTCATGACCTCGCGCAGCAAATCCTGGTCGGTGATGCGCTCGGCCGCCTGGGCGTCGCCGGTGCGCTCGACGATGTCGCGGCGGAAGCGCTCGATCTCGTCGGCGGCCATGGCGCGGAACTGCGGATCGAGCGCATCGCCGGCTTCGAGCTGCTGGCTGTCGATCAGCAGGGTGCGTGGCCGGGGCAGCGGATTCAGGGTCGTGTCGTCGTAGTTCCGGAACAGCTCCAGCGCGCCGTTGTGCGTGGTGCTGGTGCCGTCGGCATTCTCGCGCACGAAGCCCGAGATGTAGTCGTAGACCCACTTCGAGATCGCCGTGTTCTGGCAGACGATGATGAAGCAGGGCGGCACCTTGATGCCGCGCGCCTGCCACAGCTCATAGGTCTTCTTGTAGTGGCCGTAGAGCGCCTGCAGTGCGGTCTGCAGCAGGACCGGGATGTCGAGCGGGTCCATGACCGCGCCCTTGCCGCGGCCGGCCTTCGGCATCTTCTCGCGCACATGCTCCCACAGGTTACGATAGACCGGCATATCGTTGCCGGTGACGTTCTCGGCGACCGGCACGCGCGGCAGCTTGACGATGCCGCATTCGATGGCATCCATCAGCGAGAAGTCGCTCATCGTCCACGGGAACAGCGTGCCCTCGCCGTAGCCGGAGCCCCTGAGGAAGAACGGCGTGGCCGAGAGATCGATGACCTGCGCAAGCCCCAGCTTGCGCTTGACCGTCTCGAGGCCTGAAATCCAGAGGCGCGCGGCCTCGTTGGCTTTCTCGGCCTCCTTGCGTTCGTCGCCCTTCAGCTCCTCGTCGTCCTCGTCGGCCGGCTTCTCGCGGTAACAGTGATGCGCCTCGTCGTTGAGGGCGAGGATGTTCTTGAGTCCCATAAGCTCGGGCATCACGCGCTGCAGCATCTGGCCTTCGCTCTCCAGCGTCTGCGGCGCGTCGCCGGTGCGGCCCTGCAGCAGCTGTCGGCCGCCCTTGGAAATGTCGAGGCGCTCACGCCGCTGGAAGGCATGGTAGTTGGTGATGACGATGATCGCCTGGTTGAGCTCGCGCAGCATGTCCTGCGGCACCAGTTCGCGGTCCTTGTAGTAGCTGTCGGGATCGTTGGGCTGCAGGACACGCAGCCGGTCCCTGATGGTGAGGCCCGGCGTGCAGACCAGGAAACCCCTGGTGAAGAGCTTGCTGCCGGGATGGCGCACGGCATTGACGGTCTGCCACGCGATCAGCATCGCCATGACGGTGGTCTTGCCAGCGCCGGTCGCGAGCTTGAGTGCAAGGCGGCTCAACAGCGGATTGGCGTTGCGGTTGGCGTTGGCGAGGTGCTCCAGCAGGCGCCTGCCGGGGGCGGTGTGTGGCGCCACCTCGGTCAGCCAGATCACGGTCTCGACCGCCTCAACCTGGCAGAAGAACGGGCGGACTCCACCGGGGAAGTCGTATTGGCGCCAGTGCTGCAGCAGGCGGGCGGTCTCGGGAGTCACTTGCCACTGGCTGGGGTTGGGCAAAGCCCGCCAGCTCTCGACGTGGCCGCGCACCTCGTTGATGACGGCGTTGACCTCGTACTGCTGCTGCTCGGTCGAGAGGCCGCGCCCCTCGTCGAAGATCATCGACTGCTGGGCGCTGCGGCTTCTGCCCTTCTTGGGCTTCGGGATGGGCGAGATGAACGCGGCCGGCCGGCGGCGCGGCAGGATCGCCTGGGTTGGCTGGCCCGACTTGGGATCGAGTTCCCAATGCCGCGTCGGTGCCTCATACGGCGAGTTCAGGATGGGATGGTCGAAGAACGGGTTGGAATCAGCCTCCGCCGCCTCCGCCGGTGCGCCCGTCGTGCGATCGTCTGCCATCTAAAGTTGCCGCCCCCGTTTGCCGCTTCGTCAGCGCAATCCCGCGGTCGGAACGGTACAACAGGGGCGCAGTGGAAGTGAAGCCCGCCGCGTCGAGGTGCCACCGGCGGTGGCGGCAAGGCGGGACTCGCGCGTAGACTTTTATTTTTCATCGACACACAAATTTCTGACGCGCCGGCGATGGATTCATTGGGCAATCTCGCTCCGGAACGTCAAACAGCACGAATCTACCGTCGGCAACGAACTCGCCATGGGCAATGGCCGGCGAGTCGAAGCCCGGAAGCAGCGGCGTTTCCTCGGGTCCATTGCCCTTAATAGGTGTTCGCCGCTCGATCGTGCAGTGTGGGCGCATGATGACCGTCCTGCGCCTGCTCTCGCTGTTGGGCCTGCAATCCCGATGCCTTCGGCATGTCGGTCGCCGCCCTCTGGATAGGGGTGTTTCTCAGTTGGGACAGAATGGGTGGATTCGTGGACTCCGGGCCCAAAACCCTTGTGCCATCGGCATCCAACCGGTCCACACCCGAGTGGACTCGGGTGGACTCCGTGGACTCCCTCACCCATCGTCCCGACCGAAGCGCAGCGGAGCGGAGGGACCTTTTTTCGCAACCGCCCGGTGGCGAGCAGAAAAAAGGTCCCTCCGCTGCGCCTCGCTTCGCTCGGCTTCGCGCGGGGATTACCCCGCGCCTGTCGGGACGACGGAGGAGGCGCCTCGGTTCGCTCAGCAGGCACGGGGGGTTACCCCGCGCCTGCCGGGACGACGGCGTTAGTCGGCGGCCTTTTCCGGCACGTAGAGCTGGCTGCCGCCGGCTTTGAACTTGTCGCTCATCTCCTTCATGCCCTTCTGGGCATAGTCGCGGATGTCCTGCGTGATCCGCATGGAGCAGAACTTCGGCCCGCACATCGAGCAGAAGTGCGCCGTCTTGTGCGCGTCCTTGGGCAGGGTCTCGTCGTGGAACTTCTCCGCGGTCGCCGGATCGAGCGACAGGTTGAACTGGTCGACCCAGCGGAACTCGAAGCGCGCCTTGGAGAGCGCATCGTCGCGCAGCCGCGCCGCGGGATGGCCCTTGGCGAGATCGGCGGCGTGGGCGGCGATCTTGTAGGTGATCACGCCGACCTTGACGTCGTCGCGGTCGGGCAGGCCGAGATGCTCCTTGGGCGTGACGTAGCAGAGCATCGCCGTGCCGAACCAGCCGATCATCGCGGCGCCGATGCCCGAGGTGATGTGGTCGTAGCCCGGCGCGATGTCGGTGACGAGCGGTCCCAGCGTGTAGAACGGCGCCTCGCCGCACTCGCGTAGCTGCTTGTCCATGTTGGCCTTGATCTTGTGCATCGGCACGTGGCCCGGGCCTTCGATCATGACCTGGCAGCCCTTGTCCCAGGCGACCTTGGTCAGCTCGCCGAGCGTTTCCAGCTCGGCAAACTGGGCGGCGTCGTTGGCATCGGCATTGGAGCCGGGCCTGAGACCGTCGCCCAGCGAGAACGAGACGTCGTACTTGCGCATGATGTCGCAAATGTCGCCGAAGTGCTCGTAGAGGAAGCTCTCGCGATGCTCGGTCAGGCACCACTGCGCCATCATCGAGCCGCCGCGGCTGACGATGCCGGTGACGCGGCTGGCGGTGAGCGGCACGTGCGCGAGGCGCACGCCGGCATGGATCGTGAAATAGTCGACGCCTTGCTCGGCCTGCTCGATCAGCGTGTCGCGGAAGACCTCCCAGGAGAGCCTGGTCGGATCGCCGCCGACCTTCTCCAGCGCCTGGTAGATCGGCACGGTGCCGATCGGCACGGGCGCGTTGCGGATGATCCACTCGCGCGTGTCGTGGATGTTGCGGCCGGTCGAGAGATCCATGACCGTGTCGGCGCCCCAGCGGATCGCCCACACCATCTTCTCGACCTCCTCCTCCATCGAGGAGGTGACGGCCGAGTTGCCGATGTTGGCGTTGATCTTCACCAGGAAGTTGCGGCCGATGATCATCGGCTCGAGCTCGGCGTGGTTGATGTTGGCCGGGATGATGGCGCGGCCCAGCGCGATCTCCTGGCGCACGAACTCCGGCGTGATGAACTCGGGCAACGCCGCGCCGAAGCTCTCGCCGTCGGCCAGCCTCTCCTTCGCAAGCTCATGCGCGACCTTGCGGCCGAGATTCTCGCGCTCGGCGACGTAGATCATCTCCTTGGTGATCACGCCCGCCTTGGCCCATTCGTATTGGGTGATCTTGTGGCCGTCGAGGCCGCGCAACGGCTTGATCAGGTTGGGGAACGGCTGCAGCGCCGATTCCTTCACGTTGCCGTTGTCGACCGCCTGGACGGCGCGGCCCTGGTACTCCTCGACGCCGCCGCGGCCCAGCACCCAGGCGCGGCGCGTGCGAGCGAGGCCCTTGCGCACGTCGATCGGGATGCCGGGATCGGTGTAGGGCCCGGTCGTGTCGTAGACGCGGACCTTGGGCTCGGTCGCGGCGCTCAGCGTGATCTCCCGCAGCGGCACGCTGAGGTCGGGCGCGCTCTCGGGCGTGACGTAGATCTTCTGCGAGGCCGGCAGCGGTCCCGTTGTGACCTTCGGAGTCGGAATGATGGTGTCCATGACGAGGATCTCCCGTGGCTAAACGACAGAAGGAGACCCGGAGTGTCGCGCAAAGGAGATATCCGTTCCCTTCGCCGGCATGACCCGGATCAGGTTCAAAGGGTCACCGCGCTGGCCCACCTCCTTGTGGCGGCAAGCCCGTCGGTATCTCAGCCTCCTGACGAGGCCCCCCTTGGACGGCTTCAGTCTAGCGAGAATCTGCCGGAAGCAAAACCCGGGTCAGACGACCGCCTGCTGCCGCATTTCTGCAATTTCGGCAGCCGAATAGCCGGCTTCCGCGAGCACCTCGTCGGTATGCTGGCCGAGCGTGGCCGGCGGCCGGTCGATCGAGCCGCCATCGTGCTCCATCCGGAAGCCCGAGCCCACGACGGTGATCGGGCCGTGCTCGGTCTCGACCGTCTGCATGATGGTGCGCCGGGCGTAATGGTCGAGCTTGACCGTCTCGGGAATGCTGAGCACGCGGCCGGCCGGAATGTCGTTCTTCGCGAAGATGTCGGCCCATTCCGCCGAGGTGCGCTGCTTCATGGCGTCCTCGACGATGGCGTGCAGCGCTTTGTTGTTGGCGATGCGGGTCGGCCAGTCCTTGAACTTCGGCTCGGCGAGCGCGTCCTCGCGGCCGAGCTGCTTCATCAGGCGCTGGAACTGCGGATCGGTCATCACCGCCAGCACCATCCAGCCGTCCCTGGTCTTGAACAGGTTGCCGGTCGGCTTGCGGGTGACCGAGAGGTTCTGCGCCTGCTCGTGCACGCGGCCGGTCATCATGTGCTCGGTGAACTGCTGGGCGAGGAAGCCCGTGACGGCGTCGATCATCGCGACGTCGACCAGCTGGCCCTTGCCGGTGTGGGTGCGCTGGTAGAGCGCCGAGGCGACGCCGAAGGCGGCCGTGAAGCCCGACATCACGTCGGCCCCGGCGAAGCCCACGCGGGTCGGCCCGTTCGACGGGAAGCCGGTGATCGACATCAGGCCCGACATGGCCTGGATCATGCCGTCGAATGCCGCCGTGCCCCTGTCCGGCCCGACCTGGCCGAAGCCCGAGACGGCGGCATAGATCAGGCGCGGGTTGATCTGCTTCAGCGTCTCGTAGCCGATGCCGAGCTTGTCCATGACGCCGGGACGGAAGTTCTCCATCACCACGTCGACCTTGGGGACCATCCGCTTGATCACCTCGATCGCCTTGGGCTGCTTGAGGTCCATGGTGATCGAGCGCTTGTTGCCGTTGACCGCGACCCAGGGCGCGGCGAGCCCGCGCTTCTCCCAGTCGTTGGCGCGGTTGCCGTAGCGCATGTCGTCGCCTTCGCGCGATTCGACCTTGATCACGTCGGCGCCGAGGAGCGCGAGCTGATAGGAGGCGTAGGGTCCGGCGAGAACGCGCGTGAAGTCGAGGATCTTCACGCCGGCGAAGGGTTTGCTCATTGGACCGCGCAACTCCAGTTGCGCTCAGGCCTCATGATTGCGCCACTGGAGTGGCGCGGTCCGATGATCATGCTACCCCTGCCTTCTTGCGCTGCTCCAACGCGGTCTGCTTCACCTTGTCGAACTCGGCGCGGCGCTTGGCGACCTCCTCGGGCGGCATGCGCGCGAGGTTGTTGTAGTCGTTCTTCCAGTCGCCATCGTCGTTCCAACGAAGGGGGCTTTGAACGGTCGTACGCGGGCCGACCGCGCTCTCCAGCACCTTGAGCGCTGTTTCGAGCGTGAAGCGCTGCGTGTCCGGCTCGTGCGGCTTGCCGGCCGAGTTGCCGAGCGGGAAGTCGCTGAACAGGAAGCGCGGGACGCCCGCCCATTCGACGATGTCCTTGGCGGCTCCCATGATGACGGTCGGGATGCCGTTCCGTTCCAGATGTCGGGCGACCAGACTCACGGTCTGGTGACAGACGGGTCAAGTGGGCACGAGCAGGGCGGCATCGACCTGGTCCTGCCGGCAGCGCGCCAGGATCTCCGGCGCATCGGTCTCGAGCGTCACGCGCTGGCTGCGGTTGGTCGGCGCGCCGTGGAAGCGCTTGGCCAACCTGAAACGGCCCTGGCCGGCGAACTCGCGCATCAGCGGCAGCGGGAACCAGGTGCCGGAATCCTTGGCCGTGGTGTGCTTGCGATCGTAGCCGATGTGGCTGATGCGCGTGTCGTGGTCGTGCGCCGTGTCGCCGGAATAGACCGAGTAGAACTTGGCCGACGCGTTGTAGGGCGCGCCCGGCCCCTGGTCGCCCTTGTCGGGCTGGTAGGGCGCCGCGGTCGTGATCAGGGCCAGCGTGCTGGCCTTCAGCGGCTTCTCGAGCGGCGTGAACGGCACGTCGATGTAGTGCGCCCAGCGGTAGGGATTGTCGTAGCCCAGCGCGAGATAGTAGTCGCGCGTGCGCCGCATGTAGTCGATCGGCGCATCGAACTCGGGCGCGAAGTCGGTGGTGTCGGCCATGGTCGGAACGTGCGGCGGGGCGTGCGCGAAGTCAATTTCGCGTCGGGTGACAATTTCGCGGGTAGACCCTAGCTTTTGCCGCCTGCCGGGTGGGCACAATGAAAAAGGGAGGCACCATGAAACGACTGAGCCGCCGCGCCGTCATGACGGGCACTGCTGTCCTCGCCAGTGCGCGGACCGTCCGCGCCGAGGAGCCGTTGAAGATCGTGCTGGGCTTTCCGCCCGGCGCCAGCAGCGACACCCTGACCCGGCTGATCGCCGACAAGATGCGCGTGTCGCTCGGGCGCACCGTCGTGGTCGAGAACAAGCCCGGCGCGGTCGGCATCGTCGCCAATCTCGCCGTGAAGTCGGCGCCGCCCGACGGCAACACGCTGCTGATGACCCCGCTCGCGCCCATGGTGGCGTTTCCGCACTCCTACGCGAAGCTCGACTACGACCCATTCAAGGACTACGTGCCGGTCGCGGAGCTCTGCGCCTTCTATCTTGCATTGGGCGTCGGCTCGGCCGTGCCGGCCAGGACGCTGGCCGAGTATGCGGCGCTGGTGAAGACGGGCGGGGCCTACGCCAACTTCGCCTCGGCCGCGGCCGGCAGCCTGCCGCACTTCTTCGGCCTGATGTTCGCCAAGGCGGCCGGCGTGCAGCTCACTCACGTGCCGTACAAGGGCACCGCCAACGTCATGCAGGCGATGATGTCCGGCGAGATCCCGGCCGCGGTCCTTGCCGTGGCCGACTGGGGCACGCTGCAGCAGTCGGGCAAGGGCCGCATGCTCGCCGTCTCGAGCCCCCAGCGTCTCGCGCAGTATCCCGACGTGCCGACCTTCAAGGAGAGCGGCTACGCCATCGAAGGCTCGGCGTGGTACGGGCTCTTTGCGCCGGCCGGCACGCCGCAGCCGATCGTCGACAGGCTGGCGGCCGCCGCGGTCGAGGCCGTGCGCCAACCCGACGTTCGCCAGAAGCTCGAGCCGCTCGGTCTCGACGTTACCGGCCTGGGCCCGGCCGAGATGGCAAGGACCCTGCGTACGGACTACGACAATTGGGGCCCGGTGATTCGCGCCTCGGGATTCAAGGCGGATTGATCCCGTGAAATCGATGTGAGGCTGCAGCCATAGTGCGGCCCAACTTCCCCGCGTTATATAGCCCCGACCAGAGTTTCGGGAGCGCATGCATGGCAATCAAACGGCGCACGGTACTGGCGAGTGGCGCGGCGCTGTGGGTGGCGCCGGCGATCGTGCGCGCCCAGCCGAAGATGCATGTGAGCCATGCCATGGCGATGCACGGCGACCCTCTGCATCCTGCCGACGCAGGTCCGCCGGACTACGTCAATCCCGACGCGCCCAAGGGCGGCACGGTCAAATATGGCGCCCAGGGCTCGTTCGATTCGCTGCATCCCTTCATCGTCAAGGGCGTCTCGCCGAGCGGCCTCGCCCAGCTCTGGATGACGCTGTGCTGGCACTCGCCGGACGAGGCCTTCTCGATGTACGGCCTGGTAGCCGAAACCATCGAGTGGCCGGACGACCGAACCTCCGTCGCCTTCACGCTGCGGCCACAGGCCAAATGGCATGACGGCACGCCGATCACCGTCGAGGATGTGATCTGGAGCTTCGATACGCTGAAGGCCAAGGGATCGCCGACCTTTGCCACCATGTTCGGCGACGTGGTGAAAGCGGAGAAGGTCGGCGACCGCAAGGTCCACTTCACCTTCCGCGGCAACGTCAATCGTGAGCTGCCGCTGGTGATGGGCACGCTGCCGGTGCTGCCGTCGAAATGGTGGGAGGGCAAGGACTTCGAGAGCACGTCGCTCGAGCCGGCGCTGGGCAGCGGCCCCTACAAGGTCGACGCCGTCGATGTCGGCCGCTCGATCAGCTATCGCCGCGTGCCCGACTGGTGGGCCAAGGATCTCTGGATGATGCGCGGGCGTCACAACTTCGAGGTCATCCGCTACGACTATTACCGCGACAACAACATCGTCTTCGAGGCATTCAAGGGCGGCGACGCCGACATCCGCCGCGAGAATTCCGGCCGCAACTGGATGACCAAGTACGATTTTCCGGCGGTCAAGGACGGCCGCGTCGTGCGCGCCGAGATCACGCACGAGAATCCGACGCCGATGCAGGGCTTCATCTTCAACCTGCGCCGCGACCTGTTCAAGGATCGCCGCGTACGCCAGGCGATCGGCCTGGCCTACGACTTCGAATGGCAGAACAAAAACCTGAGCTACGGCTTCTACACCCGCACGCGCTCCTATTTCGGCAACTGCGAACTCGAGGCCAAGGGCCTGCCCTCGCCCGAGGAGCTCAAGATCCTCGAGCCGCTCAAGGGCAAGATTCCCGACGAGGTCTTCACCGCCGAGTTCAACCCGCCCAGGAGCGACGGCTCGGGCAATTTCCGGGAACAGCTGCGCAAGGCGATCCCGCTCCTCAAGGCCGCCGGCTGGGAGATCAAGGACGGCAAGATGACCGACAAGACCGGCCGGAAGCTCGCCTTCGAGATGCTTCTGCCGGATGCCGCATTCGAGGCGATGTCGCTGCCGGTCAAGCAGAACCTCGAGCGCATGGGCATCGACATGGCGGTGCGAACGGTCGACACCGCGCAGTATCAGCGCCGCAGCGATACCTACGACTTCGACATGACCATCGACCTGTGGGCCGAGGCGCTGTCACCGGGCAACGAGCAGCGCGAGTTCTGGGGCTCCAAGGCGGCCGACATCACCGGGGGGCGCAACTCGATGGGCATCAAGGATGCGGCGATCGACCAGCTGATCGAGCTGATCGTCGCCGCGCCCGACCGGGAGAGCCTGGTGACACGCACGCGCTGCCTCGACCGTGTGCTGTCATGGCACCAGTTCCTGATCCCGCAGTTCTATTCGAACAAGGAGCTGTTCGCCTACTGGAACCGCTTCGGCCGGCCGGCCAAGAACGCCAAGTACACGCGCGACCCCACCGACACCTGGTGGGTCGACGAGGCCAAGGACAAGGTGCTGAAGCGCGGCGGCAACGAGGAGAAGGACAAGACGTGACGGCGCTTCCGCCGGCGGCTACCTGATGGCCGCCTATCTCCTGCGCCGCCTGCTGCTCGTGGTGCCGACGCTGTTCGGCATCATGGTGCTGAACTTCTTCATCGTGCAGGCGGCACCGGGCGGGCCGGTCGAGCAGATGATCGCCAAGATCCAGGGCACCGGCGTCAGCGCGACCGCGCGCTTCTCCGGCGGCGGCGCGGGCGAGCTGATCCAGCGCCCGCAGAGCGATCAGAACAGCGCCTATCGCGGCGCGCGCGGCCTGCCGCCCGAGGTGATCCAGCGCATCGAGCGCATGTACGGCTTCGACAAGCCGATCTACGAGCGCTTCTGGCTGATGATGAAGAACTACGCCGTGTTCGACTTCGGCAACAGCTTCTTCCGCAACCGCCGCGTGGTCGACCTGGTGCTCGACAAGATGCCGGTGTCGATCTCGCTCGGCCTGTGGACCACGCTGCTGGTCTACCTCATCTCGATTCCGCTCGGCATCCGCAAGGCGATCCGCGACGGCAGCCGCTTCGACATCGCAAGCTCCAGCGTGCTGGTCGTGCTGAACGCCATCCCGGCCTTCCTGTTCTCCATCCTGCTGGTCGTGCTGTTCGCGGGCGGCACCTACGTGAAATGGTTCCCGCTGCGCGGCCTGGTGTCCGACGACTGGTCGACGTTCAGCCTCGGCCACAAGATCCTCGATTATCTCTGGCACATGGTGCTGCCGATCGGCGCCATGGTGATCGGCGGCTTCGCCGGCCTCACCTTCCTGACCAAGAACTCCTTCATCGAGGAGATCGGCAAGCAGTACGTGCTGACGGCGCGCGCCAAGGGCCTGGTCGAAAGCCGCGTGCTGTACGGCCATGTCTTCCGCAACGCCATGCTGATCGTGATAGCGGGCTTCCCGTCGGCCTTCGTCTCGGTGCTGTTCACCGGCTCGCTGCTGACCGAAGTGATCTTCTCGCTCGACGGGCTCGGCCTGCTGGGCTTCGAGGCGGCGACCGGCCGCGACTATCCGGTGATGTTCGGCACGCTCTACGTCTTCGGCCTGATCGGCCTGGTGATGAACATCGTCGGCGACTTCATCTACACCCTGGTCGATCCGCGCATCGACTTCGAGGTGCGGGGATGACACCGGTCAACAAGCGCCGGCTCGCCCAGTTCCGCGCCAACAAGCGCGGCATGATTTCTGCTGTGTCGTTCGGCGTGCTGTTCCTGATCTCGCTGTTCGCCGAGTTCATCGCCAACGATCGGCCGATCGTGGTTCGCTGCGATGGCGCCTTCTACCTGCCGGTCTTCCGCGACTATCCCGAGACGACATTCGGCGGGGACCTGCCGACCAACGCCGACTTCACCGACGTCGAGGTGCAGAAGATGATCGCGGCCAAGGGCTGGATGCTGTGGCCGATCCTGCCCTACAGCTACGACACGCGGACGATCGGCGAGGCGCGCGGCACCCTGCTGCCGCCCTCGCTCGCCCATCCGCTCGGCACAGACGACCAGGCGCGCGACGTGCTGGCGCGGGTGATTTACGGCTTCCGCATCTCCGTGCTGTTCGGCCTCACCCTGACCGTCCTGAGCTCGCTGGTCGGCATCGCCGCCGGCGCCATCCAGGGCTATTTCGGCGGCTGGGTCGACCTCTCCTTCCAGCGCTTCCTCGAGATCTGGTCGAGCCTGCCGACGCTCTACCTGCTGATCATTCTGGCGGGCCTCGTCCAGCCCGGCTTCTGGATCCTGCTCGGCATCATGCTGCTGTTCAGCTGGACCGCATTGGTGGGCTACGTGCGGGCCGAGTTCCTGCGCGGGCGCAATTTCGACTATGTGCGCGCGGCGCGAGCGCTCGGCATGCTGGACGCGCGCATCATGATGCGGCACATCCTGCCCAATGCCATGACCGCCGCATTGACCTATCTGCCCTTCATCCTCGCCGGATCGGTGACCACCCTGACCGCCCTGGACTTCCTGGGCTACGGCCTGCCGCCGGGCTCGCCGTCCCTCGGCGAGCTGCTGCTTCAGGGCAAGAACAACCTCGACGCGCCGTGGCTTGCCTTCACCGCCTTCGCCGTCATCGCCCTGATGATGTCGCTGCTGGTGTTTCTGGGCGAGGCGGTGCGCGACGCCTTCAATCCGCGCAAGGTGCTGGCATGAGCCTGCTCGAGGTCCGCGATCTGTCCGTCACCTTCGGCAGCGGCGACAACGCCGTCCGCGCGGTCAAGCGCGTGAGCTTCGACATCGGCCGCGGCGAGACCCTGGCGCTGGTGGGCGAATCGGGCTCGGGCAAGTCGGTTACGGCTTTGTCGGTCCTGCAGCTCCTGCCTTATCCGATGGCCCGGCATCCGAGCGGCTCGATCCGCTTCCAGGGCAAGGAGCTGGTCGGCGCGCCGCAGCGCGAGCTCCTCTCGGTGCGCGGCAATCGCGTGTCGATGATCTTCCAGGAGCCGATGACCTCGCTCAACCCGCTGCACACGATCGAGCGGCAGGTGAACGAGGTGCTGATCCTGCACAAGGGCCTGAACCGCGATGCCGCACGGCGGCGCACCCTCGAATTGCTCGAGCAGGTCGGCATCCCCAACGCGGCCGAGCGCCTCGGCGCCTATCCGCACCAGCTGTCGGGCGGCCAGCGCCAGCGCGTGATGATCGCCATGGCCCTGGCTAACGAGCCCGACCTGCTGATCGCCGACGAGCCGACAACGGCGCTCGACGTCACCATCCAGGCGCAGATCCTGACGCTCTTGAAGAGCCTGCAGGCCCGCTACGGCATGGCGCTGCTGTTCATCACCCACGACCTCGGCATCGTGCGCAAGGTGGCCGACCGGGTCTGCGTCATGACCCAGGGCCAGATCGTCGAGCACGGCGCGGTCGCCGACGTGTTCGACCGGCCGCAGCACTCCTACACGCAGCACCTGCTCTCCGCCGAGCCCAAGGGACGGCCTGCTCCCGCCGATCCCAATGCACCGGAGATCGTGCGGCTCGACGACCTCAAGGTGCATTTTCCGATCAAGCGCGGCGTGCTGCGCCGGACCGTCGGCTACGTGAAGGCGGTCGATGGCGTGAGCATCGCGCTGCGCCAGGGCCATACGATCGGGCTGGTCGGCGAATCGGGCTCCGGCAAGACCACGCTCGGCCTCGCTCTGCTGCGGCTGGAGCGCAGCGACGGCGGCATCCATTTCGACGGCAAGGACCTGCAGGCGCTCCCCCAGCGCGACATCCGCCCGCTGCGCAAGCAGATGCAGATCGTCTTCCAGGACCCGTTCAGCTCGCTGAGCCCCCGCATGTCGGTGGCGCAGATCGTCGGCGAGGGGCTCGAGGTGCACGGCATCGGCACGTCCGCCGAGCGCGAGCGGATGATCGACGATGCGCTGCGCGAGGTCGGGCTCGATCCCACAGCGCGCGAGCGCTATCCGCACGAATTCTCCGGCGGCCAGCGCCAGCGCATCGCCATCGCCCGCGCCCTGGTGCTGAAGCCGCGCTTCATCGTGCTCGACGAGCCGACCTCGGCGCTCGACATGAGCGTGCAGGCGCAGATCGTCGACCTGCTGCGCGACCTGCAGCAGCGCCATGGGCTGGCCTATCTGTTCATCAGCCACGACCTCAAGGTCGTGCGCGCCCTGGCCGACGAGGTGGTCGTGCTGCGCGATGGCAAGGTGGTCGAGCGCGGTCCGTCGGAACAGGTGTTCGGTTCGCCGCAGACGCCCTATACAAAGGCGTTGATCGCCGCCGCATTCGATCTCGAGGCAGTCGCGTAGACTTGCGCGCGTAAATCAGGGGGACTTCCATGGCCGGGGCCATTGCTTACATCAGCCGCGATACCGACGGCATGGCTTGGCGCAAGGTCTTCAGCGAGGCGCTCGGACCCGTCGACTTCCGCACCATCGGCGAAGGGCTGGGCAATACCGACGATATCGAGATCGCGCTCGCCTGGAAGCCCAAGCCCGGTCTGCTGCGCACCTTCAGGAACCTCAAGCTGATCGTGTCGCTCGGCATGGGCGTCGACCATCTGCTGGCCGACGACCAGCTGCCCGAGGGCGTGCCGATCGTCCGCATCATGGACGAGGGCCTGGTCGGGCAGATGAGCGAGTACGCGATCTTCTGGACGCTGTGGCACCACCGCGACATCGAGAGGTACGCCGCCAGCCAGCGGGCGCGGCGGTGGAAGCCGGAGGAGTTCGTCGACACCCTGCACCGGCCGGTCGGGGTCATGGGCCTGGGCAGCATCGGCCAGGACACGGCGGTAAAGCTCGCCATGCTGGGCTTCCCGACCCTGGGCTGGAGCCGTACCGCCAAGACGCTGCCGGGGGTCGAGACCTTCCACGGCCGCGACTCGCTGCCGACGTTCCTCGGCCGCTGCAGCATCCTGGTGAACGTCCTGCCGCTCACCCGCGAGACGCGCGGCCTGCTCGACAAGCAGGTGTTCGCTGCGCTGCCCAAGGGGGCGTTCGTGATCAACATGGGCCGCGGCGCCCAGGTGGTCGACGACGACCTGCTGGCAGCGCTCGATTCGGGCCACCTGGCCGGCGCGGCGCTCGACGTGTTCAACATCGAGCCCCTGCCGCCGGAGCATCCCTACTGGCTGCATCCGAAGGTGCACATGACGCCGCACATGGCGGGCTACACGAACCCCCGCACCGCCTCGCCCGGCGTGATCGAGAACATCAGGCGGCTCCGCACGGGGCAGCCGCTGATCAATACGGTCGATCCGAAGACAGGGTATTAACACCCTCGTCTTTTCTGAACCATGCGGGCTCTCGCGCCTCAGAAGGCGCTGCCGCCCGCCAGCGACATCAGTTGACGGCTACGCCGTCACCTTCGATGCCGCTTTGATGTTCGACCGCTTGATGTGGTCGAGGTTCGCGCCCTCGATGCGGACCAGCTTCGTCACCGTGTCGCGCTTGGGCGAATGGATCATGTGCACGTCGTAGAAGTGGGCATCGCCCGGACGCAGCACGTACACCTTTTCCGGCTCGACCAGCGTCGGGTTGGTGCCGTCGCCCGGCCGGACGACCTTCCAGTCGGTCATCTCGGTGTCGCCCTCGGCCAGCCCGTAGATCGCCCAGCTCGAACCGTGGTCGTGCGGCTCGCCGTGGGCCGGCTTCATGTAGACGTGGCCGCAGACACAGAAGCCCATCTCGGGATCCTCGTAGAGGACCTTGCGCGGCTTGCAGTTCTCCGGCGTCAGATGCTTCGCAATGAATTCCTTGTCGAGGCACACCTTGGAGACGAGCTTGCAGACGGCTTCCTTGCCGCCCCGGCCCGGATCGGCCTTGAGCGCCGCCTTGATATCGGCGGAGAGCTGTTCGAGCGTGTAGGTCATGGTCACCTCTTCTCGCCAATTCGCTTTTCGATGGTGGCGAAGATAGCGCGGGCGGCCTGGGCCTCGCCACCCTCCGGGCGGCCCGGGCGGCTGGCATTGTTCCAGGCCATCATGTCGAAATGCGCCCACGGCACCTCGTCGGGCACGAACTCCTGCAGGTAGAGCGCCGCGGTGATCGCGCCGCCGAACCCGCCGGCCGAGACGTTGTTGATGTCCGCCACCTTGCTGTCCAGCAGTTTGCGATAGGGCCGGTAAAGCGGCATCCGCCACATCGGGTCGGCCACCTCCTCGCCCGATGCCAGTAGGTCGTCCGCCAGCTCGTCGTCGTTGCAGAACAGCGCCGGCAGATCGGTACCGAGCGATATGCGTGCTGCGCCGGTAAGGGTCGCGCAATCGACCATCATGGTCGGTTTCTCCGACGCGCCTTCGTGCAGCGCATCGCACAGGATCAGCCGGCCCTCGGCATCCGTATTGCCGATCTCGACGGAGATGCCCTTGCGGGTCGGCACCACGTCGAGCGGCCGGAAGGCATTGCCCGACACGCTGTTCTCGACCGCCGGCACCAGCAGCCGCAGCCGCACGGGGAGCTTGGCCGCCATCACCATCGACGCGACCGCCATCACCGTCGCGGCGCCGCCCATGTCCTTCTTCATGTTGAGCATGCCGGTGGCCGGCTTGAGATCGAGACCGCCGGTATCGAAGCACACGCCCTTGCCGACCAGGGTCACCTTGGGATCGCTCTCCTTGCCCCAGGTGAGATCGATCAGCCGCGGCGCGCGCACGCTCGCGCGGCCGACCGCGTGGATCATCGGGAAGTTCTGCTTCAGCAGATCGTCGCCGACCGTGATCTTGATCCTGGCGCCGTGCTTCTTGGCCAGCTCCTGCGCAGCCGCAGCGAGCTCGACCGGCCCCATGTCGGACGACGGCGTCGTGATGAGATCGCGCGCCAGGCAGATCGAGTCGATCATCGCCGTCGCGCGCGCCTTGTCGGCGCCCTGCGGCCACAGGATCTTCGGCCCCGCCTTGCCCTTCTTCGCCTTGTAGCGCTCGAAGCGCCACGTCCCGAGACCGATCGCGACAGCAGCGTCGGTCGGCGACACCGGCGCCGTATCGCCGAGCTTCCAGGTGCCGGCCGGCAGCTTCGTCGCAAGCGCACCGAAGTCCCACAAGGTCGGCTTGGCCGAGAGCACAAGCACTGCGCCGCTCGCCTTGCCGTCGCGTCCGGGCAGAACGGCGAAGTCGCCGGCATTGCCCGAAACACCGAGCGATTCCAGCCAGCCGCGGCGCGCCGCGTTCTGCTCTTTCAACCAGGCCCGCCACTTGGATGGCAGGACAAACTGCACCGGCAGGGAAGAGTTCGAGCGATCGACGAAGGGCAGCGCCATGGACATGCTCACGAAACTGTAGTGCAAAGAGGCAACATTGCCGGCCGGGTGCCGGCTGGCAAGTCAGGAGGGGAGTTGCATGGCCGAGTTCACGCTCGTGATCGGCAACAAGAATTATTCGTCCTGGTCGCTGCGCGGCTGGCTGATGGCCAGGATCGCCCGCATCGAGTTCGAGGAGATCATCATCCCCCTCGACCTGCCGGAGACCCAGGGAGCGATCCGCAAGCACTCGCCGTCGGGCCGCGTGCCGGTGCTGCTGCATCGCGGCCTCGCGGTCTGGGAATCGCTGGCGATCGCCGAGTATCTCAATGACCTGAAGCCGGAGGCCGGGCTGTGGCCGCCGTCGACGGCGGCGCGCGCGCACGCGCGCTCGATCTCGGCGGAGATGCATGCGGGCTTCGCCGAGCTCAGGGACAAGATGCCGATGAACATCCGCGCCTCGTATCCCGGCAAAGGCATGACGCCGGCGGTGCGCGCCGATATCGAGCGCATCACCGGCCTGTGGCGCGACTGCCGCAAGCGCTTCTCGACCGCCTTCGACAAGGACGACGGATTCCTGTTCGGCACCTTCGGCGCCGCCGACGCGATGTACGCACCGGTCGTGACGCGCCTGCGCACCTATGGCGTGAAGCTGGACAAGGACACCGACGCCTATTGCACGGCGGTCATGAGCCAACCGGCGATGAAGGACTGGATCGACGCGGCCAAGCACGAGCCCTGGCTGATCGCGGAGTACGAGCTGGCCTAGGAGTCCACAAGAGTCCACTCGGATGTGGACCGGTTGGATGCCGATGGCACAAGGGTTTTGGGCCCGGAGTCCACGAATCCACCGATTCTGTCCCAACTGAGAAACACCCCTATCCCGTCCCCGGGAGCGAGAGCGGGCGCAGCACGATCATCATCATGCGCGCGACCCTGCCCGATCGCGCGCTGAACACCTATTAAGGGCAATGGCCGGCAGGAAAAGCCGCTGTTTGCGGGCCTCGATCACTGACCATTGCCCATAGTGAGCCCGTCGCGAGCGCGGGATTCTTGACTTTTGACGCTGTGGAGCGCGATTTCCCAGGGAATCGGCCGCCGGCGCATTGGAAATTTATCTGTCGACCAGAAAGAAAAATCTGCGCGCCAGGCATCCTCCTTGACGTCCTATCGGCGGGTTACCGAACATCGCCTCAACGGGAGGAAACATCCATGGCCCATCTGAGTCGCCGTGCCGTGCTCGGCTCGGCGCTTGCCGCATCTGCCATCGCCCCAAGGACCGCTGGCGCTGAGGGCGACTATCCCAACCGGACGATCCGCCTGGTGATCCCGTGGCCACCCGGCGCCTCGGCCGATGCCTTCCTGCGCGTGATGGCGGAGCAGACCGGCAAGCGGCTCGGCCAGTCGATGGTTCCCGACAACAAGCCGGGCGCCAACGCTTCGCTGAGCGGCGTGGCGCTGAAGGACGCCAGGCCGGACGGCTACACGCTGGGCCAGATCCACACCGGCACGTTCCGCGCCGCGATGATGATCGACAAGCCGGCCTACGATCCGCTGACCGACTTCACCTACATCATCCAGCTCTCGGGGTCGGTCCATGGCATCGTCGTGCGCGCCGACAGCCCGTGGAAGACGTTCGAGGAGCTGGTCGCGGCGGCCAAGAAGCAGCCGGGCAAGCTCACCTACGGCACCTTCGGCCAGGCCTCGATCCAGAACCTGGTGATGGTCGACCTGCAGCAGCGCCTGGGCGTGGAGCTGACGCATGTGCCGTACAAGGGCGGAGGCGAGCTCTACAATGGCCTGCTGGGCGGCGAGATCGATGCGATCGCCGATGCCAGCGGCTGGATCCCGCTGGTGCAGAGCGGCAAGTTCCGGCTGCTCATCGTGTGGGGCTCCAAGCGCATGCCGCTGTTCCCCGACGCCCGCACCCTGCAGGACGCCGGCATCGACCTGGTGGTGAACTCGCCCTACGGCGTGGCCGGTCCCAAGGGCATGGACCCGGCGGTCGTGAAGAAGATCCACGACGCCATGAAGGACGCGCTGTTCTCGCCCGAGACGCAGGCGGTGATGAACACCTACAACATGCCGACGCTCTATCTCGACACGGCGGCCTACGACAAAGCCGCCCGCGAGCAGGTCAACATCGAGCTCGCCAACCTGAAGCGCGTCGGCATGCTGGCGGTGAAGAACTGAATCGCGGCGGGCGAAGCGAAGGGCGAGACGCGCTAAGCTGACAGGCATGCCGACGAATTTCATCTTCATCCTGGCCGACGACCTCGGTTACGCCGACCTCGGCTGCTACGGCGGCCGTGCGCCGGTCTCGCCCAACATCGACCGGATGGCCGCCGAGGGCGTGCGCTTCACGCGAGGCTACGCCAATTCCGCCGTCTGCTCGCCGACGCGGTTCGCCCTGGCAACGGGGCGCTACCAATACCGTATCCGCGGCGCGGCCGAGGAGCCGATCGGCAGCGCCATGCGCGGCGACAAGGTGATCGGCCTGCCGCCGGACCATCCGACCCTAGCGTCGCGGTTGGCCGAAGCCGGGTATCGCACCGCCCTGATCGGCAAGTGGCACCTCGGCTTCCCGCCGACCTTCAGCCCTTTGAAGAGCGGGTACCACGAGCATTTCGGTCCGCTGTCGGGCGGGGTCGATTATTTCACCCATGAAGACAGCTTCGGCACGCATGACCTGTTCGAGGACGACAAGGAGGTCCATCGCGACGGCTATCTCACCGACCTGCTGAGCGCGCGTGCGGCCGAGTTCGTGGCGCGCTGCGGCCGGGCGAAGAAGCCCTTCCTGCTCAGCCTGCACTACACGGCGCCGCACTGGCCATGGGAGACGCGCGAGGATGGCGAGCTGGCGAAGACCTTCGGCAAGGGCCATCCGATCTATCACCTCGACGGCGGCAACATTCACGCCTACCGCCGCATGATCCATCACATGGACGAGGGCATCGGCCGTGTCCTCGCCGCGCTCGACAATGGCGGCATCGCCAACGACACGATCGTTGTCTTTACCAGCGACAATGGCGGCGAGCGTTTCTCCGACAACTGGCCGCTGGTCGGCGGGAAGATGGACCTGATGGAAGGCGGCATCCGCGTGCCCTACGTCGTACGCTGGCCGGCGCGCGCACCTGCCGAGACGGTGACCGAGCAGCTGGCCATCACCATGGACTGGGTGCCGACCTTCCTCGAGGCAGCGGGCACCTCGACCCATCCCGACTATCCGAGCGACGGCATCTCGCTGGTTCGGCAGCTCGCCGATCCGCGCGCCGTCACGGAGCGTCCGCTGTTCTGGCGCATGAAGCACAACGAGCAACGCGCCATGCTCGCCGGCCGTTGGAAGTACCTGAAGGTCAACGAGCACGAATATCTGTTCGACGTGCTGAGCGACGAGCGCGAGCGCGCCAATCTGGCCAAGCGCCATCCCGAGCGGCTGTCCGAGATGCGCGGCGCCTGGGAGACATGGGACGCCACCATGCCGCCCATCCCGCCCGAGGCCGGCGTGCGTTTGGTCTATGGCAAGAAGGACATGCCGTGACCCGCTCGACCGACGTCCAAGGAATCCGCGAAATCCTCGACTTCTGGTTCCTGCCGCTCGGCGATCCCGAGCACGGCAAGGCGCGCAAATTCTGGTGGGACAGCACGACCGAAATCGACGCCGAGATCCGCCGCCGCTTCGGCGCGCTGTTAGACAAGGCCGTGGCGGGCGAGCTCGATGCCTGGCGCAAGTCACCCGACGGCGCGCTGGCGCTGATCCTTCTGTGTGACCAGTTCTCGCGGAACATGCATCGCCGCACGGCGCGCGCCTTCTCCGGCGACGCCAAGGCGCGCGAAACGGCGCGCTATGCCTTCGCGCGCAACTATCCGGCCGCCTATCCCGACGACATGCGCGTGTTCTTCTTCATGCCGTTCCAGCACAGCGAGGATCTCGGCGACCAGGATTTCTGCTGCGCCCTCTTCGCCACGCTCGACAATGAGGACAACCGGAAATACGCGCTGCGCCATCGCAACATCGTCGCCCGCTTCGGCCGCTTTCCCCATCGTAACGAGGTGCTGGACCGCCCCAGCACCGCCGAGGAGCTCGACTATCTCAAGACCGCCGACCGCTTCGGCCAATAAGAACGGCAGCCGCCCTCAAACGTCCTCTCCGCTACGCGCCTCAGAAAGGCGCTCACGCGGGCGGCGGGGACGAGATAATTCGGCGATAAAGATCGGCCGTCGTCTTGTCGAAGCAGCAGAAGATCACGCGATCGATCGTGGCGTGGGCGCGGACTTCGCGCACGGCGATCTCGGTCGCGGGCTGCTTGGGATAGCCATAGACGCCGGTCGAGATGGCCGGGAAGGCGATGCTCTTCAGGCCGTGCTGCGCCGCGAGCGACAGGCTGTTGCGATAGCAGCGCGCCAGCAGCTCGGGCTCGTTGGACTTGCCGCCGTGCCATATCGGCCCGACGGTGTGGATCACGTGCCGCGCCTTCAGGCGATAGCCTTTGGTGATCTTCGCCTCACCGGTCGGGCAGCCGTGCAACGTTCGACATTCGGCCAGCAGCTCGGGACCGGCGGCGCGATGGATCGCGCCGTCGACGCCGCCGCCGCCCAGCAGGGATTCGTTGGCCGCGTTGACGATCGCGTCGACGTCGAGCCGCGTGATGTCGCCCTCGATGACCTCGAGGCGCGTCATTGTTCTACCAGTAGCGGATCGGACCGGTATCGAGATGGACAAAGCCGGAGCGCGGGTAGAAGCCCACGCCGCCCATCTGCAGCGAGCGCGCCGCCTGCCGGATCTTGAACACCGGCACGCCCGGGAAGCGAATGTCCATCGCGTTGCCGTTCATGTGCTGGCTGTCTTGCGCCACGCCGCGGCTGACGCTCGCCAGCCAGGCATTGTGCTCCGGCGAGCGGTAGCCCGACAGCACGTCCACCGTACCGTGGAAGCCGGTGATCTCCTCGGTGTGCCACAGCACGTCGAACAGCAGCGGATCCATCTCGGTCTGCTCGCCGCTCTGGCTGTCGCGCAGGAAGTGGTTGAGCTGGTTCAACGCGTCCCGACGGTAGGTGCCGTCCGACCAGTAGGTGACGGTGAGCGACTCGTTGGTATTGACGTTGAACAGGCTGAGCGTGCGCGGACTGGTGGTATCGAGCACCGGCGGCGGCTCGGGCACCGATGGAGCGAAGCCGCCATAGCGCGAGCCCCGGAGGCTCTGCGGCGTTACCACACGGGTGCGGGTCGGAATCGCCGTGTGCTGAACGGTGTGCTGGACAGCGGCCGCCTTCTGGACCGCCGCGGTGTGCTGCACCGCAGCATGCTTGGCCGGTGCAGTCTTCTTGTGGATGGTGGTGGAGGAGCCCCTGAGGACTTCGGGGGCTTGCGCAAAGGCAACGCCTGCAAAAGCCAACGTTGCAGCCAGACTTAGAACAAAACTCCGCATCCCCTGCCCTGACTTTGTTGCATTTTTGCCACACGCCCTTCTACCAGAGTCCGAATCGTGACTCAAAGCGAAATTCCCGGACTTTGTAGCTATTTAGCCGGAGAACTTCACAGAAGACTGAGCAGGCATGCACTCCACGACTCCGGGTACGGTTTCGACCGGGATGCCAGCCGACCACAGCGCTTCGAACTCCGCAGCGGACGAGCCTGAGATGAGTCGGACCACGCTGCGGCCCACGCGGACAAGTGTCAGGAGACGCTGACTGGCCTCTTCGGCCGATACGCAGATTCGCTCCGCATCGCGTCGACCGGCCGCGACTACCCCGGGCGACACCAGCCGGTCGTAGACGATCACGTCCGCAGCCTGCAGCAGGCGATGCGCCTTCAGGGTCAGGAGATCGGGGTCGCCGGGCCCCGCACCGACCAGATGCACCATGCCCATCGCCGGCGCCGGGTCGTGGCGCGTCGAATCGAGCAGGCGGATCAGTTCGCGGCGCGCTGCGATCTCGTCGCCGGCCAAGGCAAGCTCGGCAATGCGGCCCTCGAACACGCGGTCCCAGAACAGCCGACGGGCGCGCGGCTCGGCGATCGTACGGCGCACCTGCGCCCGGAAGATCTCGGCGAAGCGCGCCAGCCGGCCGAGCGCGGCCGGCAGCGCGCGCTCGATCTCGGTCCGGAGCTTGCGGGCCAGCCCCGGTGCCGCGCCGCCGGTCGAGATGGCAATGGTAACCGGTCCGCGATCGACAATGGCCGGCATGGTGAAGCTCGATAGCGCGGGTGTATCCACCACATTGACCGGAATGCCGCGGACCTGCGCGGCGCGCGAGACACGCGCCTGCAGCAGGGCATCGTCGCAAGCCACGATCACGATCGACATGCCCTCGAGCTCGTCGGTCTCGAAGTTGCGGCCCAGCCAGGAGATGCGGCCGTCGGCGATCAGTTGGGCGATTTCGCCGGTCACCGTCTCGGCGATCAGCGACACTTGGGCGCCGGCCGCCAGCAGCAGCTCGATCTTGCGCGCGGCCGCATCGGTGCCGCCGACGACCAGCGCACGGCGATCCCGCAACGACAGGAAGAGCGGGAAGGCCTGCATCACGCGGCCTTCCGTCCTCGCGCCGTCCGCAGCAGCGCGCGGATCTCGGGGCGACAGGAGCCGCAGTTGGTGCCGGCGCGCGTCGCCTCGCCGATCGCGTCGAGCGTCGTCGCGCCGTCGGCGATCGCCTCCTCGATGGCATGACACGACACGCCGAAGCAGGCGCACATCTCGCCGCCGCGATCCGTGGCACCGCCCCCCTGCAACAGAGCGTTGCGCTGGTCGACGCTCAGCCGCCCGATCGCCATGAAAGGCGCGAGACGATCGCGCACCGCCTCGTCGCGCGACTCGCCCGTCACCATGACGGCTTCGAGCCGGCCATCGCCGACGACGGCGCCGAGACCTTGCACCCCTTCGAGCCAAGGCCCGGGATTGGCCGCGCGGATCGACGCCGCAAGCGCCTTGCGGGCCTCGGCCAGCGGTTGCTCGCCGGCGATAAGATAGGCGGTATGGCCGGCTCCGGTCAGGCGCGTCCAATAGGCGAGAGGCGGCAACGTCAGCGGCCGACGCGCCAGAATGGTGCCATGCCACGTTACGGCGACGGGGCGTATCTCGACCGGCGTGTGCTTCAGCTCGGGCTGTCCCGAAATGGGATCGACCGCCGGATTGACCGCAGCATTCACCCGGCCCGCGCGCGATAGCTGCGCGGTCCAGTGCATCGGCGCGAACGCCTCGCCCGGCCGCACGGCCTCGGACAGATGTGCGCGCAGCACCGCGCGGCCCCACTGGCTTTCGATCGCGACGATCGACCCTTCCACGATGCCGCGCGCCGAGGCCTCCTGCGGATGAAGCTCGATCGTCGGCTCGGGACGATGGCCGGCGAGGCGCGGCGACTTCCCGGTGCGGGTCATCGTATGCCACTGGTCCCGCAGGCGGCCGGTATTGAGCCGCAATGGGCGCTCGATACTCGGCGCATGCACCGGCGCGCGTGGCACCGCCGCAACGAAACGCGCACGGCGGTCGGCGTGGAAGAACGCGCCGTCGCCGAAGAAGCGCTCCCTGCCCCAGACGAACGGCGCCAGCATGTCGTAGGCCCCGTCGTCGATCGTGGCATGAGCGCCGATGTCGAAGTCGCGCGTACCCTCGTTCTCGAAAGCCGAGAGCGCCGCGTGCTCGCGAAAAATGTCGGCCTCGCTTTTCCAGGCGAAGGCCTCGCCGAAGCCGAGGCGATGGGCGACCTGGCTCACGATTCGCCAGTCCTGCCAGGCCTCGCCCGGCGTGGCCAGGAAAGGACGCTGGCGCGAGATGACGCGCTCGGAGTTGGTGACGGTGCCGTTCTTCTCCGCCCAGGCAAGCGCCGGCAGGCGGATGCGGCAGGCGTCCACGGTGTCGCTGGCGCGCATCGCCTCGGAGACGATCGCGTATTCGCAGCGCTTCAGGGCATCACGGACGGCATCGGCGTTGGGCAGGCTGGCGACCGGATTGGTCGCCATGATCCACACCGCCTTGATCTCGCCGCGACCGACCGCGTCGAACAGCTCGACCGCTTTCAGGCCCGGCCGGCTCGCCATGCGCGGCGCCTTCCAGAAGCGGCGCACGCGGTCGATGTCGGCGGGCGTGAAGTCCATGTGCGCGGCTAGAGTGTTGGAGAGCGCGCCAACCTCGCGGCCGCCCATCGCATTGGGCTGGCCGGTGATCGAGAACGGCCCCATGCCCGGCCGGCCGATGCGCCCGGTCAGCAGATGGCAGTTGATCAGCGCATTGACTTTGTCGACGCCGGCGCTGGATTGGTTGACGCCTTGCGAGTAGAGCGTGACCGTACGTTCGGTGCGTGCGAACCAGTCGAAGAAGGTGGCGATGTCCGCTGTCGGCAGGTCGCACTCGGCGATGTCGCTCGCCTGCGCGGCCGTGAGCGCGGCATCGAGTCCGCTGGTGTGGCGCTCGACGAAATCCCTTGCCGTCACGCCGCGCTGCTGCAGCGACGCCAGCAGGCCATTGAAAAGACGGACATCGCTGCCCGGCCGGAGCGCCAGGTGCAGGTCGGCGATGCCGCAGGTCTCGGTGCGCCGCGGATCGATCACCACGATCTTCATGTCGGGCCGCGCGCGTTTGGCGGCTTCGAGGCGCTGGAACAGCACCGGGTGGCACCAGGCCAGATTGCTGCCGACCAGCACGACCAGGTCGGCCAGCTCGAAGTCCTCGTAACGGCCGGGCACCGTGTCGCTGCCGAAAGCGCGCTTGTGGCCGGCGACCGACGAGGCCATGCAGAGGCGGGAATTGGTATCGATGTTGGCGGTGCCGAGGAAGCCCTTGGCGAGCTTGTTCGCCGCGTAATAGTCCTCGGTCAGAAGCTGGCCCGAGACATACAGCGCCACCGACTCGGGGCCATGCCGGGCGATGGTCTCGCGAAGGCCCGCCGCGACGGTGTCGAGAGCCACCGTCCACGACACGCGCCGGCCGTCGATCTCGGGATGCAGCAGGCGGTCCGCGAGTCCCAGCGTCTCGTCCAGTGCAGCGCCCTTGGAACAGAGCCGGCCGCGATTGGCCGGGTGCTCGGGATCGCCGGCGAGCCCTGCCCCGCCCCGGCCGTCGGGCGTCGCCACGACGCCGCAGCCGACGCCGCAATAGGGACAGGTGGTCCGGATCATGCCGCGATCGCGCGCAGCGGTGCGCGTGCAGCCAATTCGCGAAGAGCCTCGATCTCGTGGCGATGACAGAACGCAAAGAAGGTCTCGCGCCTCGTACGGTGGGCGAGCCACGCAGCGAGCAGCTTCTCCAGCATGGCCGGCAGCTCGTCGAACGTCACGTCGCGTGCGTATTCGCGCGCCATCGCCTGCTCGGCGGTCGAGGCCGCGCCCCCGCCGATATAGACGTGGTAGCCCTCGACGCTCTCCTCGCCCCGCGCGACCTTGCAGGCGAGCAGGCCAATGTCGCCGACATAGTGCTGGGCGCACGAGTGGTGACATCCGGTAAGATGGATGTTGATCGGCAGGTCGACGGCGACGCGCGCCTCCAGATGGTCGGCGAGGCGCAGCGCGTGACCCTTGGTGTTGGAGGCGGCGAACTTGCATCCCGCATTGCCGGTGCACGCGACCAGACCGCGTCGAATGGCACTCGCCTCGACGCCGAGCCCCAGCGCCTGGATCGCCGCGACGCAGACACCTACGTTCTCGTCGGCGACGTCGGAGATCAGCAGATTCTGCCACACCGTGAGCCGCAGGGTGCCGCTGCCGAAGCGCTCGCTGATCTCGGCCAGGCCGCGCATCTGCTCAGAGGTGACGCGGCCAACCGGCAGCACGACTCCGAGATAATTGAGGCCCGGCTGCTTCTGCTTGTGCACGCCGATATGGCCGTGCTTGTCGGCCATCGGGCGCGGCGCGAGCGAGAGTCCGCCGGCGCGACGCAGCGGCGCGCCATACTCCTTCTCCACCTCCTTCAGGAACTCGGCGCGGCCTATTCGGTCGAGCACGTACTTCAGACGGGCCTTGGTGCGATTGGTGCGGTCGCCTTGGGCGATGAATGCACGCACCACGGCACCCGCGACCTTCACGCACTCCTCGGGCTTCAGCAGCACACCCGTCTCGTGGGCGAAGTCGTGGTGTCCGGTGATGCCGCCGAGCTGCAGGCGGAAGTAGAGACCCTCCGGCGCCTGCGCGGCGACGAAGCCGATGTCGTTGGTATCCTCCAGGACCGGCACCTTGCCGCCGCCGTCGAAGGCGATGTTGAACTTGCGCGGCAGGCCGTACATCTCGCGGTGATTGAGGATGTAGTGATGCATCGCCGAGCAGAGCGGCCGCGTGTCGATCAGCTCCTGCGGATCGATGCCGGCGGTCGGGCTGCCGGTGATGTTGCGGATGTTGTCCGCCCCCGAGCCGCGCGAGGTGAGGCCGAGCGCCTGCACCGCGGTCAGAAGATCGACCGCACGATCGGCACCGATCTCCCGGATCTGCAGATTGGCGCGCGTCGTGACGTCGGCGTAGCCGCCGCCGAAGGATTGGGCCGCCTCGGCCAGTCCGCGCATCTGCCATGCGTTGAGGATGCCGTTGGGGATGCGCAGCCGGCACATGAAGAAATTCTCGGCGGGCGCGACATAGAACAGCCCATGGTACTTGGTCAGGAAGACGTCGATGCCCTTGGGAAATTCACCCTTGTCCGACCGTTCGACGACCTCGTCCCAGCGGTCGAGCGGATGACGCTGGCGCTTGGCCTTCTCCTCCGCCACCAGCTTGCCGCCCGCCGCGACCGCCCGATCCTGCGCCGCGTACTGCAGAGCATCCGGCCCGATCGGCTGCGCCGGCGTGGCCGGCGCGGCGGCGGCAGGCGACGCCGCCGATCTGCGCGCCGCGAGCCCGCTGGTGAATCCCTCCAGCCAGCGCTTCTGCTGTTCGGTGAATTCACTCACACCCGCGCCTCGGCCAAGCTCGGGGCAAGCTGAACCATGAAGCTCCTGCGCATGTAGTACCACCAGGTGAGCGCGATGCAGGTGATGTAGAAGGCGAGGTACACGGCGAGCGCCAGATGCGGCCCGCCGGTCATGGCGATCGAGGTCCCGAAGCCGCGCGGGATGAAGTATCCGCCGCAGGCGCCGATCGCGCCGATGAAGCCGAGCGCCGCCGCGCTTTCGATGCTCGCATCCTTGATCGCCTGCAGGCGCGCCGTGCCGTCGGCGATGCCCGAGGTCCTGAGCTTCTCCTCGCGGAAGATCGACGGGATCATCCGGTAGGTCGAGCCGTTGCCGACGCCCGTGCTGACGAACAGGACGAGGAACATCGCGAGGAAACCCTCAAAGCTCTTGACGTCGACGAAGTACATGACGCCGACCGTGGCCCCGGCCATGACGATGAAATTCCAGAACGTCACGCGGGCGCCGCCCAAACGGTCGGCGAGCCAGCCGCCGAACGGACGCGACAGCGATCCCACCAGCGGCCCGAGGAACGCGATCGCCACGGTGACCTGCGGGAACTGCGTCTTGAGCAGCAGCGGAAAGGCCGCCGAGTAGCCGATGAACGAGCCGAACGTGCCGATGTAGATGTACGACATCACCCAGGTGTGCTTGCGGGTGACGATGACCAGCTGGTGCTTGAAGGTCGACCGCGCGGACGTGAGGTTGTTCATGTGGCGCACCGCGCCGTAGAGCGCGAGCGCAATCAGGGGCAGCCACATCAGGCCGGCATTCTGCAGATAGAACCCGGTCGTTCCGAGGCCGATCACGATCGGCGTCACCAACTGCACGCCGCTCACGCCGATATTGCCGCCGGCCGCATTCAGCCCGAGCGCCCACCCCTTCATGCGGTCGGGATAGAAGAACGAGATGTTGGCCATGCTGGAGGCGAAATTGCCGCCCCCGAGACCGGCGGTCGCAGCGACCGCCAGCATGAGGCCGAACGAGGTATCGGGCTGCGTCACGAACCAGGCGAGCAGGATCGTCGGGATGAACAGCAAGGCCGCACTGACGATCGTCCAGTTGCGGCCGCCGAACAGCGGCACCGCGAAGGTATAGGGAAAGCGCATCAGCGATCCGATCAAGCCTGGCAGCGCCACGAGCTGGAACAGCTGGTCGGTGGTGTAGTGGAAGCCGGCTTGCGGCAGCTTGGTCGCGACGATGCTCCAGATGAGCCAGACCGAGAAGCCGATATGCTCGGCCACGATCGACCAGATCAGGTTGCGTCGGGCGACGGCCTTGCCTTTCGATTCCCAGTATTTCTCGTCTTCCGGATTCCAGTCCGTGATCCAGGTCGAGTGCTCTTTGCTCATGCAGAGTGATCCCTTTCCGGAGCGCAAGGGAGCACAAGTCGTGCCAATGATTTCGCTTGGTCGGGCTGTAGAAACAGCGGCGCCCGGGCGACCCGATCAGGGCGCTGATTCGACCAGCTTTCCGTCTTCCCAGCGGGTGGCGCGGGCGCGCTCGTCGGGCCCGATCACCTGACCGAAGCCGTCGCGCTTGCCGTTGCGGAAGGTACCCTCATAGCGCTCGCCGTTCGCCAGGGTCTCGACGCCGAGGCCGTCGAGCACATCGCCCTTGAACTCGCCGCTCTGGATGACGGTCGGCTCGGTCAGCACGCGGCGCGTGCCAAGACCGTCCAGGCGACCGGCGACGAAATTGCCCTCGGCGCGCTCGCTGCCCGGCTTGTCGCGCATGCCGAGGCCGGCCGGAACGCCGTTGCTCCACTGGCCTTCATAGACCGGCCCGTCGCTCAGGTGCTCGATGCCGAGGCCGTTCAGGACATTGTCCTTCCATTCGCCGGCCTGCTTGTCGCCGTCCTTGTAGACCAGAACGCCGAGGCCCGAGCGCTTGCCGTCGACCAGCTGGCCGACGTAACTCGAACCGTCGTCGCCATTGACCTGCTGCGCATTCTCGAGCCCGGGCAACGCCGCGCGGGCGGCCGCGATACGCGCCTCATTCGCCGTGGCGCGTGCAGCCATCGCCGCTTCCTTGGCCTTGTCGAGCACGGCGCGCGCTTTTGTACCCGCCTGGCGCGCCGGCTCCTCGAGCGCCTTTTGCGTCGGCGTGACAGTCGGCGGCGCTGGCGTCGGAGTCGCCGATGGCGGCGGCAGCGGCGTCGGCGCCTGTGTCGACGCTTGCGTGGACGCAGGCGTAGACGGTGCCGAGGCCTGCGACGGCGCGGATGGCGTCGCTTGCGGCAGCAGGGCCGTCATCAGGTCGCGCACCTCGCCCTGGTAGCGCCACACGGCGGCGGCGATCACCAGCAACAACGCGAGCAGGATCCACGGCGTCGCGCTCCGTTGACGCGGCCCCGGCGGGGGCGGCGGTACGAGCGGTTGATGCGTCTCGCGGCTGACGCCGCCCAGGCGCGGCGTCCCGCCCGCAGCAGGCTGGTCCATCCGCTGGGTCGGCGCATCGTGCGCGCGCGGCAGCGACAGGCCGAACTGCTTGCTCCATTCGGCGATCGACTGCGGCCGCTGCTCGGGCGCGAAGGCGAGCGCCGCATCGACCGCGGCGAGAAATGCCTTGTCGTAGGAGCGCGCCTGGCTGTCGGCGAGCGGCCGGTAATTGTCCTTGCCGATGCGGCTCGCGGCTTCCGGTGGCGGCGCGCCGGTGATGGCATGATGCAGCACCGCGGCGGCCGAGTAGATGTCGCTCCACGGGCCCTGCTTGCCCTCGGCGGCGTACTGCTCGATCGGTGCGTATTGCGGCGTCAGCACCGAGGTGAGCGTGCGCGAGCGGTCGCCCATCGCCTGCCGCGCCGCCCCGAAGTCGATCAGGATCGGCACGCCGTCGCGGCGGATGATGATGTTCGACGGCTTGATGTCGCGGTGCAGGAAGCCCTGCGCGTGCACCGCGCCCAGGCCGAGCAGCAGACCCTCGGCAAGCCGCCGCACTTCTTCCGGCGGCAGGCGGCCTCCTGAACGGCCGAGCATCTCGCCCAGGCTGCGGCCGTCCTCGAACTCCATGACGGTGTAGGCGGTGTCGTTGGCGGTGAGGAAGCGCAGCACCGGCACGATGTGCGGATGGCGGAAGCGGGCGAGCGCCCGGGCCTCGTCGAGGAAGCGCTCGCGGCCCCAGGCGAAATCGTCGGCCGAGCGCGCGCTGCGCGGCACGACCTTCTCGCCCTGGCGCACGGCGAACTCGACCGGCAGGTACTCCTTGACCGCCACGACCTTGGCGAGCTGCCTGTCGAAGGCACGATAGGTGATACCGAACCCGCCATGGCCGATCACCGAGTCGAGCCGGTAGTCGCCCAGCATCGTGCCGAGCGGCAAGGCCTGGACATTGTCCGAAGTCATGATCGAACGCGCATCCCGCTTCTAGATGCGCGTTCGCAGGCGCGTACACAAGCGCGCGAAAAGTCCCCAGCAAACCGGGACGAGGACCGGCGCCAGATCGGCCGATCAGTGCGTCGAGGCCACCGCCGACGCGGGCAGCCGCACCATGCTCTGGACGTCCGGCACCAGCTGGATGAGCACGATGAGTGCGCACAAGCCGATGGCGGTGAGCATGGTGGCGGGCCGGGTCTGCAGATGCGGCGTAAGTTCGCGCCGCGTCCGACGTTCGGTCATAACCGAAACCTCAAAATCACTACATAAAAGGTCGGCCGAAACCCGAAAAATCAGTGGGCCCAGCCACACGAACTTTAGGGCACGGCCACACAGATCTCAATAAAAATATTTACCAACAACAAGTTAGTCATCTTTGTTACCAAGCGAGTCGAACACCACAACACATCGCGGTTCGACGGCGCGCGTCCCACTCCTTATGGTCCGCCCGCTTTTGCAGGAAAGGACCCTTCGTCAGATGTCGTTGTCGCGTCGCGTTGTTTTGAGTTTGCCGCTGATCGGCCTCGCCGCCTCCGTGCGGGCCGAGGCTTGGCCCGCCAAGCCGTTGCGGATGGTGGTGCCTTATCCCGCCGGCGGACCGACCGACGTTCTGGCCCGGTCCCTCGCGGCGAAGATGGGCGAAGGACTCGGCCAGCAGATCGTCGTCGACAACAAGCCGGGCGGTGCCGGCAACATCGGCAGCGAGATCGGCGCCAAGGCCGCACCCGACGGCTACACGCTGACGATGGGCAACAACGCCACGCACGCGACCAACCAGACCCTCATTCCGCAGACGCCGTTCGATGCGTCGAAGGACTTCGCCGCGATCGGCCTCACCACGACGGTGACGCATGTTCTGGTGGTGCATCCCGACGTGCCGGCCAGGACGATGCAGGACTTCGTGACGTGGGCGAAGGCGGAGGGCGACAAGCTCTCCTACGCTTCCACCGGCAACGGGTCGGCCTCGAATCTGGCAATGGAGCTGTTCAAGGGCGCCACCGGCCTGCAGGCGGTGCATGTGCCCTATCGCGGCTCGGCGCCGGCGGTGCAGGACCTGATCGGCGGCGTGGTGAGGTGCTCGTTCCAGACGCTGCCGTCGGTGCTGTCGCAGATCCGTGCCGGCAAGCTGCGCGGACTGGCCGTGAGCTCGCTCAAGCGCAACGCCAACCTTCCCGATGTGCCGACCGTCGACGAGACGATCATGAAGGGCTTCCAGGCCGATGCCTGGTTCGGCCTGTTTGCCCCGGCGCGCACGCCCGACGACATCGTCGGCCGCCTCAATGCGGAGATGGTGAAGGCGCTGAAAGACGCCGCCACGGCCGAGGTGATCGAAAAGGCCGGCTTCGACATAACCCCCTCGAATCCGCAGGAATTGGCCGATTTCGTGAAGGTCGAGATCGTCAAATGGGCCAAGGTGGTGAAGGACTCCGGCGCCAAGGCGGAGTAGAGTCGCGGCATGAACGCACCCCTGCCCGGCAACACACGCACCCTGGTGCTGACCGGCGCCAGCCGCGGCATCGGCCATGCCACAGTGAAGAAGTTCGGCGCCAACGGCTGGCGGATCATCACCATCTCCCGCCAGCCCTTCAGCGCGCTCTGCCCGTGGCCGGGCGGCGGCCAGAATCATGTGCAGCTCGATCTCGGTGATCCCGTAGAGCTCGGGCGCGGCATCGAGGAGATCCGCCATCGCCTCGCCGGCGATGGCCTGCACGCCCTGGTCAACAACGCGGCGATCTCGCCCAAGGGACCGAAGGGCGAGCGGCTCGGGGCGATCAACACGCCGTTCGACCTGTGGCGCCAGGTGTTCAACGTGAATTTCTTCGCCCCGGTGGCGCTGGCGCGCGGCCTGGTCGAGGAGCTCAGCAAGGCGCAGGGCTGCGTGGTGAACGTGACCTCGATCGCCGGCAGCCGCGTCCATCCGTTCGCCGGGTCTGCGTACGCGACCTCGAAAGCGGCGCTCGCGGCGCTGACGCGCGAGATGGCGCACGATTTCGGTCCGCGCGGCATTCGTGTCAACGCGATCGCACCGGGCGAGATCGACACCTCGATCCTGTCGCCGGGCACCGAGAAGATCGTCGAGGAGCAGATTCCGATGCGGCGTCTCGGCACGCCTGACGAAGTGGCCGACGTGATCCATTTCCTGTGCGAGAAGGGCGCGGCCTATGTTTCCGGCGCCGAGATCCAGATCAACGGCGGCCAGCACGTGTAGCTGCGGTGTCATCCCGAGCGTAGCGAGGGATCTATGGGCCACAGCATGGATCCCTCGCTGCGCTCGGGATGACACGAGTGCGCGAACGAATAGGAGGAGTCTCTCATGGACACGATGACCAGCCTCAAGGGCGAGAGTGGCCGCGACGCGCGGCGGCGCATCCGCGCGCAGGGCAACAACATCGCGCCGACCTCGGGCATGGCGCCCGGCTACGTGCAGGGCAACCTCGCGATCCTGCCCAAGGAATTCGCCGCCGACTTCGCCCGCTTCTGCGCCCTCAATCCCAAGCCCTGCCCGGTGCTGGGCCAGTCGGAGCCGGGCGACCCGCGCCTGCCGATGCTGGGCGAGGATCTCGACATCCGCACCGACATCCCGCTGTACCGCGTGTGGAAGAAGGGTGAGCTGGTCGAGGAAGTGACCGACCTCAAGAAGGTATGGCGCGACGACCTCGTCTCGTTCGTGCTCGGCTGCTCCTTCTCCTTCGAGGAGGCGCTGATCGAGAACGGCCTCGAGATCCGCCACCAGACCTGCAACGTCAACGTGCCGATGTACCGGACCAACATCCAGTGCACGCCGGCCGGCCCGTTTCACGGCCCGATGGTCGTGTCGATGCGTCCGTTCAAGCCGGCCGACGCGATCCGCGCGGTGCAGGTGACGACGCGCTTCCCGTCGGTGCACGGCGCACCCGTGCATCTCGGCAAGCCGGAGCTGATCGGCATCAAGGACATCGCCAAGCCGGACTACGGCGACGCCGTTCCGGTCAAGGACGACGAGCTGCCGGTGTTCTGGGCGTGCGGCGTCACCCCGCAGTCGGTCGTGGCGACGGTGAAGCCGGAGTTCTGCATCACGCATGCTCCCGGCTACATGCTCGTGACAGACCTTCTGAATTCGCGACTCGCGGTCCTCTGACAAAGCGCAGAGCGGGTTGAGGCCCTTGTAGGCGGCCGGTCGTTCCTTTGTGATGCCTCCAAGTCTCTCGGCTGAAGAGACGTCCGGAGGAAAACGACCATGGCCAGCGCGTCTTCGACGATCGCGGCAAGGCTCGATCGCCTGCCGCGTTCCAGGTACGCCCGCAACCTTGTCATCCTGATCTCGCTCGGCGGGTGCTTCGAGCTCTACGATCTGTTCTTCGGCGCCTACATCGCGGCGGGACTTTTCGCCGGCAAGCTGTTCACGCCCACCACGACGATGTTCTTCGGTTTCGAAGGCTTCGCGAGCTTCGTTGCCGCGCAGTTCGCCGGCATGTTCATCGGCACGATCCTGGTCAGCCATCTGTCCGACCACTACGGCCGGCGGGCGATGTTCACCTATTCGCTGCTCTGGTACTCGGCGGCCAGCCTGATCATGGCGTTCCAGAACGACGCGCTCGGCGTCAACCTGTGGCGCTTCATCGCGTCGATCGGCGTCGGTGTCGAGCTGGTCACCATCGACGCCTTCGTGTCGGAGCTGGTGCCGCAGCAGCATCGCGGCCGCGCCTTCGCCTTCAACCAGACCCTGCAGTTCTTCACCGTGCCGGTGGTGGCCTTCGTCTCCTACCTGCTGGTGCCGACCAGCGTGCTCGGCTGGGACGGCTGGCGCTGGGTGGTGGCGATCGGCTCGGTGGGCGCGCTGTTCATCTGGTTCATCCGCCTCGGGCTGCCGGAATCGCCGCGCTGGCTCGCCCAGCGCGGGCGCCAGGCCGAGGCCGAGGCGGTGATGAAGAAGATGGAGAGCGAGATCCGCGCCGAGACCGGACGCGAGCTGCCTCCGCCGCGCGCGCTCAGCGGCGAGGTCGAGGAGACCAAAGGCTCGTGGTGGGAGATCTGGAACAGCGACTATCGCGGCCGCACCATCATGATGACCGCCTACAACTTCCTGCAGACGATCGGCTACTACGGCTTCTCGAGCTGGGTGCCGACCCTCTTGATCGCCAAGCACATCGACGTCACCAAGTCGCTCGAATACACCTTCATCATGGCGCTTGCGGCACCGCTCGGGCCGATGATCGGCTGCTTCGTCGCCGACAGGATCGAGCGCAAGTGGCAGGTCGCGGGCTCGGCGCTCGCGATCGCGATCTTCGGCCTGCTGTTCGCGCAGCAGACTGCCGCCCTGCCGATCATCCTGTTCGGCATCCTGATCACGATGGCCAACAACTGGCTGTCCTTCTCGTTCCACGCCTACCAGGCCGAGCTCTATCCGACGCGCATCCGCGCGCAGGCCGTGGGCTTCGTCTATTCGTGGAGCCGCTTCAGCGTGATCTTCACCAGCTTCATCATCGCCTGGGTGCTGCATCATTACGACGTGATCGGCGTGTTCACCTTCATCGCTGCGGCCATGGTGGGCGTGTTCCTGATCATCGGCGTCTTCGGGCCGCGCACCAACAACCTCCGTCTGGAGGAAATCGCCGCCTAGCGGTAGGCTCGGCGCTTCAAGGAGGAGCGAGCAGTCATGGTCAAAGGCGCGTTCGACGGCATCACCGTCCTCGACTTCACACAGGGCATCGCCGGCCCGCATGCCTCCATGCTGCTGGCGCTGCACGGCGCGGACGTCATCAAGATCGAGCCGCTGGAAGGCGACTGGGGCCGCGCGCTGGGCGACATCAAGGGCGATCACTGCGCCCATTCGATCGCCTACAACAGGGGCAAGCGCTCGATCGCGCTCGACCTCAAGTCGGCCGACGGCATCGCGGTGGTGCAGAAGCTCGCGGCCAAGGCCGACGTGGTGATGGAAAGCTTCCGCCCCGGCGTGATCTCGCGCCTCGGCTTCGGCTACGAGGACATCAAGCGGATCAATCCGAAGGTCGTCTACTGCTCGGTGTCGGGGTTCGGCCAGACCGGCCCCTACAGCAAGCGGCCGACGGTCGACGGGCTGATCCAGGCCTTCTCCGGCATGATGGTGATGAACAAGCTGCCCGACGGCACGCCGTGGCGGCAGGGCATGATCGCCGTCGACGTGACGACCGGCCTCTACACCTTCCAGGCGCTCAGCACCGCCATCATGCGGCAGTTCCGCTTCGGCGAGGGCTGCTTCATCGATTCCAGCCTGATGAAGTCCGCCGCGGCGTTCCAGGGCGGCAAGCTGATGGAATGGATCTTCTCCAACGGCGCGCCCCCCGTGCTCTACATGCCGGCCGGCAGCTACAAGACCAAGAACGGCTACATCATGGTGTCGGCGATGCGGCCGCATCATTTCAAGCTGCTGTTCGAGCTGATCGGCCGGCCCGACATCGCGAGCGACCCCGAGCTGCAGAGCCACGAGGCGCGCATCAAGAACGCGCCCAAGATCATCAAGGCGCTACAGGAGACCATGCCGTCCAAGTCCACCGAGGAATGGATCGCAATCCTCCAGCCCAAGGACGTGTTCTGCGAGCGGGTCAACAACTACACCGACTATCTCGAGCACGAGCACGTCAAGGAATCGGGTGCGATCGACTGGATCGACCAGGAGCGCGTCGGCCGCCTGCCGGTCGCCAACATCCCCGGCCTGCCGCGCGCCGCGGACCACGCGCCGCAGCAGCACGCGCCGCATATCGGCGAGCACGGCCCCGAGATCCTGGGCGAGCTGGGCTACAGCGCCGCCGAGATCGAGGCGATCTTCACCCGCGGCGGCGTCGGCCGACCGTCGGAGGCGGCGCCCGCGAAGGCGGCGGAGTGAAGCCGAGCGCGGTCGTCCTCCTGCTCGCCGCGCTCGGGCCGCTGGCCGCGCAAGCGGACGACGAGCCTGTCCGTTCGGCGAGATTCGCGACGGCAGGGTCATGCCGACGCGCACCATCAAGATGTGCGCCGCCGAAACCGGCTATCGCTACGGCTTCGAGGTCGTTCTGCCGCCGGACACCCACAACGTCCGGGCCGATCTGCAGTGGCCGGCGCCCCCGGACAAGCCCGATGCCAGCCCTTCCTCGCGGCACGCGATGGACGACTACGGCGACCACAGCGGCCGCTACCTGAAGGCCTTCAGCCTCGATGAGGGCGACCGGCCCGGCGCGTGGAAGATCACGATCCTGATCGACAAGGAGCCGTCGGTGATTTTCGACTTCACAATGGTGAAGCCCGACCGCTGCCCCTGAGCCAACCGTGCGGAGGGGTAGCGGAAACCTCGGAAACCGCGCGAACTCCGTTGGCGTGCCACGAGTGCCAACGAGTGCCACAGGGGTTGGCACTGCTTCGATGCAAGCCGGCCAGCGTTTTGAGCGCTTCGTGCCACAGTGCCCGCACCCCCCGCCCCAAGGTCGAAAACCGCGCTTCCCGTCGCCGCCACGCGGTCGTCCGCGCCAGATTTGTCGAGAAGCATCATCGTCATGCAGCCCCACTCTGCACGATCGCGGGTCGAGCCCCCCAAATAAGGACAATGGCGGGCCGTTCACGGCTCGGATTCGCGGCTGAAAATGCGCGGCCATTGCCCGCATGAGACTCGGGCGCGAGCCGTTATCCACAAGCTTTGGACCGCCGGTGAACACGTTGCTGCGCCAACCATGTCCCGACTTGTATGGGCCTGCCGCTCCATTTGACGAGTCTGACGCTCAGGGTAGTCTTGTGCTCGGAATGAAGCAGTCGATGTTCTTGATTGCGGGCGCGGCACTGGCCGTCGGCATCGGCACCGACTTCGCCGCGGCGCAATCGCCGCCGTCGGGCACCTGGATCGCCGACGCCCGGAGCGGTTGCCGGATCCAGAACCCTCGGCCGGTGCCGAATGAATCCATCCAGTGGACCGGCGGCTGCCAAGGCGGCTTCGCCCAAGGCCGCGGCACGCTGCAATGGTTCCTGCAAGGGCAGCCGACCAGCCGCATCGAAGGGGAATGGCAGAATGGAGTGCTGAATGGCCGGGCGCTCACCGTCAACGCCGACGGCTCGCGCCACGAGGGCGAGTACCGCAACGGCCTGCCCAACGGGCGCGGCGTCACGACCTTTCCCAACGGCAACCGGCTCGACGTCACCTACGTCGACGGCAAGGCCAATGGCCGCGGCCTGCTCACGCTGGGCGACGGCAGCGGCAAGCTGGATGCCGATTTCGTCGACGACCAGGGTGTGAGCGGCGTCTGGGAATGGAAGAACGGCAACCGTTACCAGGGCACGCTCAAGAACCTGCTGCCCGACGGCAAAGGCAAGCTGAGCCAGAAGAACGGCACGACCTACGAGGGAGACTTCCGAGCCGGCAACTGGGAAGGCCACGCGGTCGTGCACTACGCTGCGGGCGACGTCTACGAAGGCGAATGGAAGGGCCTCTTTCCCAACGGCCGCGGCACCCTGCACCGCAAGACCGGCAGCTTCAGCGGCGTCTGGGTCGACGGCTGCCTGTCCAACGCCAATTCCGACAACGGTCTATGGGCGACCTCCGGCAAATCCGCGGCGGAGTGTGGCTTCCGCTAGAGCACGATAGCCCTTGCTGGAGCGCTCTAATCTGAAGCCCGTGCGGCGGTCAGTGTAGCAACCTTGGCTGCGAGCGCGGCCCGCACACGGATTTCATCTTTCAGCCGTCATCGGTTCGTGTACTGGCGCAGGTAGTCGATCATGACATCACAGCTGTGAACGTTGGGATCCGGGAAGGAGTAGAGCTGGTTCTGCGGACTGAGCGAGCAGCCGGAGGCCCATTTGCCGGAATACTTCTGCCGGCCATTGTCCCAGCTGTAGGTCCCCGGCCCGTTGGGCAGGTTGTTGCCCCAGGCGCCTTCGTACTTCTCGCCGTTCGCCTTGGTGAAGATGCCGGCCCCCTGGAACTTGAAGTTCACGAACTCGCCCTCGTAGCGAGCGCCGGGCAAGTCGCAGGTGCTGCAGTCCTTGTCGAACACCCTCACACCATGGCCCCACCACGCCCCGTCGCGATAGTCGCCGTCGTAATAGCCTTTACCCGGAACCGTGTAACGGCCGTGGCCGTGACGAACGCCGTCCTTCATCTCGCCTTCGAAGCGCGCACCATTGTCGTAGGTGACGAGCGCGCGGCCGTTGAGCTTGCCCGCCGAGTATCGGCCCTCGATGCGCACCTCGACGTCGCCGCTCTCGTTCGCGACGCTGTGCGTCAGCGTCAGCACACCCGGGCCGTCCGCCACTCCGCCCTGGCAGCCGCCGGTCCACTGCACCGTGGCGTCCTGGTGGAAGGAGGGCGTCCAGAGCCGGCAGCCGGTGCGTCGATCGGTGTAATAGTTGCCCTGGACCGACGCCGGCTTCTGCCCCAGCGTCGCCGCGTCCTGCGTGCCCTCGCGCGCCATCTGGCCCGTTCCCTGTCCACTGCCCTTCTGGTCGGTCATGGTGCAGTCGAGAATGTTGGCCGAGGCGAAATGGCAAACCAGATGATCGGGTGAATAGCGCATCGACGTGCCGGGCACCCGCGCCTCGTTGAACTGAATGTCGACATTCGCGCCCTGCTGGCTCGCGCTGCCGCTCTGGGTGTAAGCGATGCCGCTCACCTTGCCCGAGGCGCGCGCGCCATTGCGCGAATCGATCTCGACGATGCCGGTGGCGATCCCGTCAGTCGTCTTCAGGAGATACTGCCACTTGCCCTGCATCGTCTGGGCGTGCGCGCCGGCGCCCGCAAGGAAAGTCAGGACGACGGAAATCGCAACGATCGCTCGAAACATTGATCCCCCCTTACGGGCCACGAGTCATCATCTCCCGCCCTACCGCATCTCATGCGCATCAAAAGCCGCACGCGCTTTCCACCCCGCGGATATCGCTTCGGCCGATCAGCCTTCCGTTGATGGTGATCTTTCCGTCGTGCCAGATGCCGCTGTAGACCGTGCCGTCGGCGGCCTTCAGGGTGCCTCGGCCGTTGAAGGCATTGTCCGCGAACTCGCCTTCGTAGCGCTCTTCCTTTGCGCACCCCTGGATGCGCTCGCTGAGAATGCCTTTGACGAGCTTGCCGTCGGCATACTCGCCTTGCTCATGGATGATGGACGGTGGCTCGTTCGAGAACACGATCAGCTGCTTGTCGCACACGCCCGTGCCTTCCTGCTTGCCGTTGCGGAACGCGCCGTCGCAGCGTTCTGTCACGGTCTTGGTCTGGCGGCTGAAGAAGCCGCGTCCGTTCAGGACGCCATCCTTGTATTCGCCCTCCGTCCGGTTACCCACGCTGGATACGATGAAAGCGCGGCCGGTCAGTTTGCCGCCGACGGCGTCCCCTTCGCCGGTCCAGGTGACGAGTGTGCCGTCGCTATATTTCTGAACGCTTTCGAATGTCGCGCGGCCGCTCGCGAGCCCAGCGGCGCAGGCGCCATTCCAGCGAAATGAGACGACCTGGGCAAAGATCTTCTCCGGCCACCAGAACTTGCAACCGGTCTTGCTGTCGCTGACGAACTGGCCCGGCACCTGCGCCTGGGCGCTGCCCCAGAGCAACACCATCGTCGCCGCAAACGTCACCGCAAATCCATGCCGCCTCATTTTTCCCTCACAGCTGACACAAATCCGTTTGCCTCCGCAACCTGCCTGCGATCGGATTGAAGACCATCGACGGCCGGGACTGGAATACGCCGTCCTTCCGCTTGGAAATCGCTCACCACCTTCGCCGCCGCGCTCGAGAGCGATGCGATCATTGCGGCCAGAACCGCGGGGCCTGCATGCCTGATCATTTCCGGCAGGCCCTGCGTATGAGGTTGGGATCCGACCCGTCGATCTCCCGGCCCTCCGTGGTGATGACCCCGTTGCTCCAGAGGCCGGTATAGGTCTTGCCGTCGGGTGCCTGCAGAGTGCCGCGGCCGTCGTAGTAGCCGCCGTTGTGCATCTCGCCTTCGTAGCGGTACGGCGCGGAGCAGCCGGGAACGCGCATGGTGACGATGGCCTTGCTGGCGTTGCCGTTCCAGTCGGCCTGTCTGTGCACGATCACCGGCGGACCGCCATTCTCGTCGTACAGCTCGTCATCGCTGGTGCCCCTGCCGGTCGCGACGCCGTCCTTGAACTCCCCCTCGTAGTGGGTCTTGGCGTAACGGTTTTCCGACGCGACGATGCCGCGTCCGTTGAGCACGCCGTTGCGGAACTCGCCTTCCGTGCGCCAGGTGGGCCCGTTCACGAAGGCGCGGCCGCTCAGTCTGCCCTCGGACGCCTCGCCCTCTCCGACTTCGGTCGTGCGTTTGCGCGGCGCACCTCCCTCGGTGACCAGCTCGAAGCTGCCGTGGCCATTGGCCAGGCCATTCACACACGGCCCATTCCAGCGGAACGACTTGACGTCGCCATAGACGTAGTTCGGCCACCAGAACTTGCAGCCGGTACTGCTGTCGTTGACGAAGCGGCCGGGGACCTGCCCGTGAACCGCGCGAGGGACGAGCAGCGCCACCAGCAGCACCATACTCATCCCGCGAATGTTGAGTGCGAGCACGACTTCACCAAGGTCTATGGCAGCTCGTCAGTCACCGCAGGCGTTGCACGCCAAACCCGGCAGCAGGGTCACAGCAATCACGAAGAGGATCGGCGCAACCATTCTTTCACCGCAGACGGAGTGGATCCTCAGCGACTCGTACCCGTGATCGTGCTGTTGCTGCCGCGCGAGCTGCCACGATAGACGTAGCCGCCGCCGCTCGGTCCGCCATAGCCGCGCGACGGCCCGCTGCTATAGACCGTGCCGCCCGAGTAGCCGCCACCGCCATAGCCCTCGGCGAAGCCGCCGAGGATCGCGCCCAGCACGCCGAGGATCTGGACGCCGGCGTCGAGCACCTCGCCGGTGTTCCAGCCGCCGCCGCCATCGTTGGGGCCGTAGTAGCCTTGCGGCATGTTGTTCACGTCCGGGACGTTCACCGTCTCGCGCGGCTTGTCGGCCATGCCGCTCGCCCAGGCGCTGCGCGCCCCGCCGCTCAAGTGGCGCTGCGGAATCTCGACTCCCACGATGCTGGCCAGGCGCTCGAAGCCCGCCTTGCAGTCCTGGTTGCCGTTGATGTTGGCGAAGCTCCGCATCGCTTGATCGCCGGCGCCGCCCGACGTCCTGCTGTCGCGCGACCTGTAGAGGTAGCTCTTCACGTCCTGCTGGCACTGCGGCGACAGCGAGGCCATCAGACCGGAAAGCTGCTGGCTGCGCGGATCGGCCGGCGCGCCCTGGCCGACCGGCTGGCCGGAGAAATAGGCGTCGCGCTGCTGGAGGTCCTCAGGCCTGCAGGTCTTGCGGCCGTTCTCCCAGGTGCGCTGTCCGCCCTGGTAGAGGACCTCGAGGCAATCGTTGCCGCTGCGGCTCATCTCGTAGCAGGTGGTGACGCCGTTCTTGGGGTCCTCGCACACCGAGAACACGTCGGGTCTGGGTTGCGGGGAAGCGCCAGCCGAAGCGGCGGCTGGGGCCGCGGGCTGCTGGACGGAATCGCGAATCGCCTGCGGTTGCGTTTGAACGGCCCCAATGCCGGCGGCCGAAGCCTGCTGTGAGACAGAGCCCAGCGTCCGCGCGAAGAACGCCTGCATGTTTGCCTTTGCAGCCGGATCGGAGGTCCCCGCGACCACCTCGTTGCCGGCCTGCTGCATGTCGCGCACGGCCGCGGCGTACTTGGCCTTGGCCTGCGCCTGCTCCTGCGGATCGGAGGTGAGGCTCGCGCTGGCACTCGCCTGCATCGCCCGGTTGGCGGCATCGGCCCAGCGCTGCTGGGCGGCCTCGGTGGTGGGGACATCCTTCTGCGCCAACCGCTTCCTCAGCAGCTCGCGCAGCTGCGTCGGCGGCGGTGCGGGCTGGCCGGGCGCCGCCTGCGGCGGCGCTCCGTTGCAGTCGTAGTTCTGTCCCGTGCGCAGGTCGATGCAGCTGTCGGCCCAGGCGCTGCCGGCGCTGACGAAGACCAGCGACGTCGCAAGTGACGTGCCCGCCAGAAGAAGAGCGCGATTCGTCATGATCCCCACCCCGTTCAGGTCAGATAAGTCTTGGCCTTGGCCTGCAGCTTGGCGAGCGCGTCGCCCAGCGCGTCCTGGAAATTGCCGCCGCGGCCCTCGACGGCGATGCGCGAGATCGGCTTGCGCTGCTCGTCGAACACGATGACGTCGAGCTGCGCGGTCGTGGATCCGAACGTGCCGCCGAGAACGGCCCTGATGTCGACCACGAGAGTCAGCGACACATTGCGCTGCTGCGCGGTCGCGACGTCGTCCATCAGCTCGAGCCAGGGATAGCGCTCCTTCAGCACGTCCATCACGCGGCGCACCGCGGTGCGGGTGTCGAGATCGGACGAGCCCCGGCCGTTGGCGTCGAAATATTGCTGCAGGCGCTCGAAGTTGGCGCCGGGCACGACCGCCATGGTCAGGACCGAGCGCGTGTTGGGCCTGCCGCTGTGGGAAGCGCCCGGCGTGTAGTAATCGACCGGCACGTCGTTCGGCACCGAGGTCGCCGGCATGTTGTAGAGGCCGGCCAGCGGATCGCTGTACACCGGCGCGCCGCCGCCGCTACCCGCCAAGCTCGTCGTGAGTCCCGAACCATCCGGCGTGCACGCCGCTACGCTGGCGCCGACGAGCGCCGTGATCACCGACCGCCGACCAAACATCACGATGAAATTCCCCGCTCCCTGAACAAATTCTGCCGCAAAGCCGTAGGCGCGACAAGCAGGGGGCGTGATTCCGTCAGTGCCTGTGTCATCTCGCGTACAGAAGTCGCATTCGATCGTTGGTACTCAACCCGGAACGGGAGCACGGAGTGGGGTGATGATGCTGCGTTGTGTCCTGGCCATAGCGTCTGTCGCCTTGTGCGGTCCAGCATGGGCGCAAGACCAAGGTCGCCTCGATTGGTACAAGGCCTCACCGAAGGGCTGCAAACTCGGTTGGTTCAATCCTCACCCGTGGGCAAGCCGGATCGATGCCGCGCCCGTTCAGCAGGCCATCGCGAAAGCGGCCTTCCATCCGGTTCTCCCCGGCGACAGCGAAGGCGCCGCCGTACCCGTCGTCACGCCACCTGGAAGCCGTGCGCGAAAGGATCGCGTGAATCGACGAAAATGGTGTTGATGCCGTGCTGGCGCGCCCAGCCGGAGATCGACGGCACGATCGCATCATGGTTGCCGACCCGGGCCGTCGCCTCGACGCGGCCGTCGAACAGGGAGCCGATGATGCTCTCGTGCACGAAGTCGTCGCCCACCTTCAGCTTCCCCTTGGCGGCGAGTTGCGCCATGCGCGCCGAGGTGCCGGTGCCGCATGGGGAGCGGTCGATCGCCTTGTCGCCGTAGAACACGGCGTTGCGTGCGTGGGCACGTTTGTCGCGCGGCTTGCCGGTCCACATCACGTGACTGACGCCGCGGATGGTCTCGTTCTCGGGATGGACCGGCTGGATCTTCTCGTTCATCAGCCGGCGCACGATCGGCGACAGGCGCAGCACATCGCCGGCCGACATCGACTCCAGCCCGTCAAAGTTCTTCTGCGGCTCGAGGATGGCGTAGTAGTTGCCGCCATAGGCGATGTCGAACGCGAGCTCGCCCATGCCGGGCACGTCGATCACAACGTCGGTTGCGGCGAGATACGAGGCGACGTTGGTGATGCGCACGCTCTCGACGAAGCGGCCCTGCTGGTCGTAGCGCGCCACGACGCGGCCGGCCGGCGCGTCCAGATTGAGCACGCCGGGCGTCGCCGGTGTCACCAGGCCGTTCTCGATCGCCATCGTCACGGTGCCGATCGTGCCGTGGCCGCACATCGGCAGGCAGCCCGACACCTCGATGAACAGGATGGCGATGTCGCAATCCTCCCGCGTCGGCGGATAGAGGATCGAGCCCGACATCACGTCGTGGCCGCGCGGCTCGAACATCAGCGCCTGCCGGATCCAGTCGTGGTGCGCGAGGAAGTCGAGCCGCCGCTCGCTCATGGTCGCGCCCTTCAGCAACGGACCGCCGCCCGACACCAGGCGCACCGGGTTGCCGCAGGTATGGCCGTCGAGGCAGGAGAAGGTGTGCACGGACATGAGGCGAAGTCTTAGCCCATTGCCGCCGTGAACGACATCCGTCGTCCGACGGGCTATGCCTTTCAGGGCGACAGAGCGAAGCGCTGGACCGCGCGCGCATCCGTGAGCCGCACGACCTTCTTGTCCTTGCCATAGGCCGCCGTGTCCACAGTGAAGCGCCGACGGTTCCGGCCGTGGGTCCTCATGGCGTAGAGCAGGATCGACTGGCGCGTGAAGAAGGAGCGCACCAGGGACTCGGTATTGCCGCTGCCCCAGAGATTTTCCCGGGTCACCGAGCGGCGCAGCGTCCGCCAAAACAGCCGCCAGATCACCAGCGGGAACGGCAGGTCGAGCCAGACCAGCGTGTCGGCTGCGCCCCACACGAGGTCGCGCACCGAAGGGTAATTGCCGACCACGATCCAGTCGCCGTCGCCGATCTCGCACTCGACCCGATGGCGCAGCAGCTCGATCGGCGCGGGCTCCCAGTTGGGGCCCCAATTGAGCTTGTCGAGCTCGATGACGCGCAGGCCATGGCGCGCGGCAAGCCTCTCCGCCAGCCAGCTCTTGCCCGACCCCGTGGTCCCGAAGACGACAATGCGCCGCATGTCGCTGAACTGTAGCGTCCCGTGCCGCGCCATCGTAGGGTTGCCGCCGTCTTTGGGGGAAGCGTCGATGTCGCAGTTTCTGTTCCGGAATTTCAACGTCCTCGATCCGCGCTGGGACGAGCCGCGCGGCGGCTACGAGGTGCTGGTCGAGGGCGACACCATCAGGCAAGTGTCCAACCGGCCGATCAAGGCGAAGAACGCCCAGGTGATCGACGGCGGCGGCAAGCGCACGCTGATGCCGGGCCTGATCGACTGCCACGTCCACGTCTTCCTGACCGAGGTGAACATCCGCCATCTCGAGGCGGTGCCGCTCACGCTGCTGACGGCCAAGTCGGCCGAGCTGATGCGCGGCATGATCGACCGCGGCTTTACCACGGTACGCGACACCGGCGGCGCCGACTGGGGCATCAAGACCGCCGTCGAGTCGGGGCTTATTCCCGGTCCCCGGCTGTTCATTTCCGCCAAGGCGATCGGCCCGACCGGCGGCCATTCCGATTCCCGCCGCCGCACCGACTACCAGCAGGCCTCGTGCGGCTGCTGCAACGCCATGGTCTATGTCATGGCGGTGGCTGACGGCGCGGACGAGGTGCGCAAGTGCGTGCGCGAGCAGATGCGGCAGGGCGCCGACCAGATCAAGATCATGTGCTCGGGCGGCGTCGCCTCGCCCTACGATCCGCTCGATTCGCTGCAGTTCTCGGAGGCCGAGATCGCCGCCGCGACCGACGAGGCCAGGGCGTTCGGCCGCTACGTGCTGGCCCACGCCTACACACCCGAGGCGATCACCCGCGCCATGAACAACGGCGTGCGCACCATCGAGCACGGCAACCTGATCGACGAGAAGTCGGCGCGGCTGATCAAGTCCAAGGGCGGCTACATGATCGCCAACCTGGTGACCTACTTCTCGATGAAGGAGCGGGCGGCGCAGTTCGGCATGACGCCCGAGATGCTGGCCAAGAACGACATCGTGCTGGAGGGCGCGCTGCGCTCGCTGGAGATCTGCAAGAAGGCCGGCGTGAAGGTGGGCTACGGCACCGACCTGCTCGGCGCATTGCAGGTCGACCAGAGCCTGGAGTTCATCCATCGCGCCAAGGTGCTGAAGCCGATCGAGATCATCCGCCAGGCCACCACCGTCGGCGCCGAGATCCTGCGCATGGACGGCAAGCTCGGCACGATCAAGGAGGGCGCGCTCGCCGACCTGATCGCGGTCGACGGCAATCCGGTGAAGAAGCTCGACCTCTTCCTCGACCAGGGCAGGCACCTGCCGATGATCATGAAGGGCGGGCAGTTCCATAAGAATGCGTTGAAGTGATGCTCGACCGCACCTCGCCTCGGACTCCCTCTCCGCCGCGCGAGCGGGGGAGAGGGCGGGGCCCATCGCGAAGCGATGGGAGGGTGAGGTGGTGCCTCAACGATTTGCCGCTTCGTAGCGGAGCGGGCGCATGACCCACCTCTCCCTCCCCGCGCTTCGCGCGGGTCCCCTCCCTCTCCCCCCACTTCGCGGGCGGAGAGGGCGTTCTTGGTATTCCGGAGCGTGAGTCGCGAATGTCCTTCCTGTTCAAGAATCTGAATCTCCTCGATCCGAAGTGGAAGGAGGCGCGGGGCGGCTATGAGGTGCTGGTCGAAGGCGACACCATCAAGGAAGTGTCGTCGAAGCCGATCCGTTCGCGCTCCGCGAGCGTGATCGATTGCGGCAAGCGCACCTTGATGCCGGGGCTGATCGACTGCCACGTGCACACCCATCACAGCGAGGTCTACATCAACCGCATGGAGGCCGTGCCGCTGACCCTGATGATGGCGCGCTCGGCCGGCCGCCTGAAGCGGATGCTCGATCGCGGCTTCACCACGGTGCGCGACGCCGGCGGCGCCGACTGGGGCACCAAGACGGCGGTGGACTCGGGGCTGATCCCGGGCCCGCGCATGTTCATCTCCTGCCGCTCGATTGGTCCTACGGGTGGCCACAACGACCGCAACCGGCGCACCGACTTCACCGGCCCGCCGTGCCTGTGCTGCAACGGCATGGTGTTCATCCGCGCCATCGCCGACGGCCCCGACGAGGTGCGCAAGGCCGCGCGCGAGCAGATGCGCCAGGGCGCCGACCAGGTGAAGCTGATGGTCTCGGGCGGCGTCGCCTCGCCGTACGATCCTCTCGAGTCGCTGCAGTTCAGCGAGGAGGAGATCAGCGCCGCGGTCGAGGAGGCGAAAGCCTTCGGCCGCTACGTGCTCACCCACGCCTACACGCCCGAAGCGATCACCCGTGCGGTGAAGTGCGGGGTGCGCACCATCGAGCACGGCAATCTGGTCGATGCGCCGACCGCGAAGCTGATGGCCAAGAACGGCGTCTACATGGTGCCGAACCTGATCGCCTACGACGCCATGAAGCGCCGCGCCCGCGAGCTCGGCATGCCCGACGTGATGCTGGAGAAGAACGACGAGGTGCTGAAATACGGCTTCGCCGAGCTGGAGCACTGCCGCAAGGCCGGCGTGAAGATGGCTTATGGCTCGGACCTGCTGGGCGCGCTGGAGAACGAGCAGACCGGCGAGTTCGAGATCCGCGGGCGCGTGATGCCGGCGATCGACGTGATCCGCTCGGCCACGCTGGTCGGCGCCGAGGTCGTGCGCCAGGAAGGCAGGCTCGGCACCATCCAGCCCGGCGCCTACGCCGACCTGCTGGTGGTCGACGGCAATCCCCTGAAGGACCTCGCCCTGTTCCAGGACGGCGGCCCCAACCTGTCGGCCATCATGAAGGCCGGCACGTTCCACAAGAACACGCTGTGATCATGCGGTTCTCCTCTTTCTTTCTCCTCTCCCCCGCTAGGGGGAGAGGCTGGGAGAGGGGGCGACGCACGTCGATTCCCCCTCTCCTAACCTCTCCCCCTCGCGGGGGAGAGGAATATGAGGCGCGCAGGATGCGCGCGGTCCTATGATCGCGATCCTCAAACGCCGTGCCGGACGCTGGGCGCTCAACGGGGCGGCGGCGATTGCGCTGCTCTACATCCTGACGCCGCTGATCTTCGTCACCTGGCTGGCCTTCTTCCGGCAGGAGATCCCGTCCTTCCCGCCCGAGGGCTACAGCCTGCGCTGGTTCAGGGCGATCTTCGACCAGCCCAAGTTCATCGAGGGCTTCTCGCTGTCCTTTCAGGTCGGCGTGTTGGCCACCGTGATCGGCCTGGTGCTGGCGGTGCCGGCCGCGCTCTGCCTCTCGCGCTTCGACTTCAGGCTGCGCGGGCCGCTCTCCAACCTGCTGCTGATGCCGCTGATCGTCCCGGGCGTCGTGCTGGGCACCGCGATGTACGTCTTCCAGGTCACCGCCGAGAACACGCTCGACGTCGACGTGCTGGGTACGCTGTATGCGCTGGTCGCCGGCCACGTGGTGGTCGTGATCCCCTGGATCGTGCGCCTGGTGCTGGCGAGCCTGGCGGGCGTCGACCGCACCACCGAGGAGGCGGCGCAGAATCTCGGCGCCAATGCCTGGGTCACCTTCTGGCGCATCACGCTTTCCGCCATCCGGCCCGGAATCGTGGCCGGCGCGCTGTTCGCCTTCGTGACCTCGTTCGGCAATCTCGAGATGAGCCTGTTCCTGGTCGGACCCGGCCGCACGACGCTGCCGATCGTCATCCTGCAGTACCTCGAGTGGAAGATCGATCCGACCATCGCGGCCGTCTCGGTGCTGCAGATCCTGCTGATTGGAATCGTGATGCTGATCACCGACCGGTACGTCAAGCTGGCGCGGGTCGTCTGATGGCCAGGGTTATCTGATGGCACGCCTCGACATCGACCGGCTGGTCAAGCGCTACGGCGACTTCTACGCCGTGAAGGACGTCTCGCTGTCGGTCGCCGACGGCGAGTTCCTGGTGCTGCTGGGTCCCTCGGGCTGCGGCAAGACCACGACCTTGCGCATGGTCGCGGGGTTCATCGAACCGACCGACGGCGAGGTGAAGCTCGGCGGCAACAACGTCACCCTGCTGCCGCCCTGGAAGCGAAACACCGGCATGGTGTTCCAGAGCTACGCCCTCTTCCCGCACCTGACCGTGGCGCAGAACGTCGCGTTCGGCCTGGAGATGCGCAAGCTGCCCAAGGCCGACATCGACAAGCGCGTCGAGGAGGCGCTGGCGCTGGTCCGGCTTGCCGGCTTCGGTGCCCGCCTGCCGCGGCAGCTCTCGGGCGGCCAGCAGCAGCGCGTGGCGCTGGCCCGGGCGCTCGCCATCCGGCCCGACGTGCTGCTGCTCGACGAGCCCCTTTCCAATCTCGATGCCAAGCTGCGCCAGGAGGTGCGGGTCGAGATTCGCGAGCTGCAGAAGCAGCTCGGCCTGACCACGGTGATGGTGACCCACGACCAGGAAGAGGCGCTCACCATGGCCGACCGGCTGGTGGTGATGAACGAGGGCGCCGTGCACCAGGTCGGCACCCAGCGCGACCTCTACGAGCGTCCGGCCGACCGCTTCGTGGCGGGCTTCGTCGGCCGCACGACCTTCCTGTCCGGTACCGTCGGAAACGGGCGCTTCCGCACCGACGGCGGTCTCGACCTCGCAATCGAAGGCGGCCGACCGGGCAAGGCGACGCTGTCGCTGCGGCCCGAACGGCTGGAGATCGGGCCCGGCCCGCTGGCGGGACTCGACAACGACCTGCCCGGCACGGTGGAATTCGTCTCCTATCTCGGCGCCCAGATCGACATCCATGTGCGGCTGTCGCCGGCCGACCGCCTGGTGGTCCAGATCGCCAACCGCGGCGGCTTCACGCCGGAGGTCGGACAGCCGGTTCATGTCGGCTGGCGCGCCTCGGCCGGGCAAGTGTTCGGGGAATAACAAGCAAGGGAGCTTCACCATGACCTTCAACATCCATCGTCGAACCGCACTCGCGGGCGCCGCATCGCTCGCCGCGTTCCCGGCCGCCGCCGCGGACAACAAGGTGATCATCGGCACCTGGGGCGGCGACTATTCGCGGCTGCTGACCAAGAACATCGATTCGCTGATGAAGGGCACCGAGGTCGTGCATGCCGAGGAGAACGCCGACCCGCGCAAGGCCAAGATGATGGCGGAGAAGTCGCTGCGCCGCGGCACGACCGACGTGCAAGGCCTGTCGGCCAACGACATGTATGACGTCGACCAGCAGGGCCTGGCCGAGCATCTCGACTATTCGAAGATGTCGAACGCCAAGAACCTGATCCCGGCGATGAAGTATCCCTACGGCATCGGCCACATCTATTCGGGCAAGGTCGTGCTCTACAACCCGGACATGATGAAGGCGCCGGAAGGCTTCGCCGACACGCTCGACCCCAAGCTCGGCAACAAGCTCGGCATCATCGACATCCAGCGTCAGTACGTCATGGTGGCGGCGGCGCTCGCCTCGGGCGGCTCGGTGCACGATTTCGAGCCGGGCAAGGAGCGGCTGATCGCCTGCCGCAAGGCCGGCGCACGCATCTATCCGTCGAACGAGGCGTTCGCCCAGGCGCTCAAGACCGGCGAGATCGCCTGCGGCATCATGTGGAAGGCGCGCGCCGTGCAGTGGCAGAACGCCGGCATCAAGGTCGAGACCGTGGCGCCCAAGGAGGGCGTGCCGATGTACGTCTCGGGCTTCGTGATGCAGAAGAACGCGCCCAACAAGGAGACGGCCTATGCCTGGCTCAACGCCATGATGGACCCGTCGGCGCAGAAGAACTTCGCCATCGACATGGGCTACAACCCGACCGTCACCAACGCCGACGTGCCGGCGGATGTCGCCAAGCGCATCGGCTTCACCGACGAGGAGAAGAAGCGCCTGGTCGACCTCGACTACGCCTACATGGCGAAGACCGACATTGCCAACCAGGACTGGTGGAACAAGTCGTTCAAGGGATGAGCATTCGAGACTCATATTCCTCTCCCCCGCCAGTGGGAGAGGCCAGGAGAGGGGGAAGCGACGTGCATGACCCCCTCTCCCAACCTCTCCCCCTAACGGGGGAGAGGAGGTTTGAGCCATGAGACGCTCCCAGGCCCTTACCGCAACGGCGCTCCTCGGACCGGCGACGATCTTCATCGCCGTCGGCCTGCTGGCGCCCCTCGCCATCCTGTTCCGCTACAGCCTCAACAGCTTCGTCGCGCAGACCAAGACCATGGTCGAGGCGCTGACGATCCAGAACTACGTCACCTTCTTCACCGACGCCTACTACACCGGGGCGCTCGGCACGACGGTCCGGGTCGCGCTGCTGGTCACGGTCGTCTGCCTGATCCTGGGCTACCCGCTCGCCTACGTGGTGGCGCGCACGCAGAGCCGCTACAAGCACCTGCTGATCATCGCGATCGTGCTGCCGCTGTTCGTCGGCAATTCGGTCCGCGCGGCGGGCTGGATGGTGGTGTTCGGCAACAAGGGATTCTTCAATGCGACCCTGATCGGGCTCGGCCTGCTCAGCAGGCCGATCGAGATCATGTTCACCGAGAAGGCGGTCATCATCGGCATCATCGCCGTCAACCTGCCCTTCATGGTGCTGTCCCTGCAGAGCGTGATCGAGAGCATCGACCGTGCGGTCGAGGAGGCGGCCTTCAGCCTCGGCGCGCCGCCGATCACCATGTTCCGCCGCGTGCTGTGGCCGCTCGCCTTGCCCGGCACCCTGGCCGGCACCATCCTGTGCTTCATCCTGGCGATGAACGCCTACGCGACGCCGTTCCTGCTGGGCGGCCCGTTGTTCAAGATGATGGCCCCGGTGATCTACAACGAGTTCACGCAGAAGACGAACTGGCCGTTCGGCGCCGCCATCGCCTTCATCCTGATGGCGGTGACGCTAAGCCTGACGATCGCCGCCAACATGTTGCTCCGCCGGCGCGATGCCCGGGTGGTGGCGACATGACCGACGAGTCCCGCTCGCGCCGCTTCGCCGTCCTGATCGATGCCGACAACACCTCGCCGCGCATCGCCGCCGGCCTGTTCGAGGAGATCGCCAAGTTCGGCGAGGCGAGCGTGCGCCGCATCTATGGCGATTTCTCCAGCCCGCGGCTCAGGTCATGGGCCGACATCCTGCAGAAGTACGCGATCGACCCCTACCAGCAGTTCGCCTACACGACCGGCAAGAACGCCTCCGACATCGCCCTCGTGATCGACGCCATGGACCTGCTGCACAGCGGCCGGTTCGACGGCTTCTGCCTAGTCTCCTCCGACAGCGACTTCACCCGGTTGGCGTCGCGGCTGCGCGAGGAAGGTGCAGACGTCTACGGTTTCGGCGCCCACAAGACGCCCGAAGCCTTCCGCCAGGCCTGCCGGCGTTTCATCTATACCGAGAATCTTCTGCCCGAGACGGCGGCGGCCACGGCCGGCGAGGCTCCCGCAGCCGCGATCCAGCCGGCCAGTGCTGCGGTCGCGATACTCACCAAGGCGATCGCGCAGATGGAAACCGAGGACGGCTGGGTCGGGCTGGGTGTCGTCGGCCGGCGGCTGGCCAACATCGCCTCGGACTTCGATCCGCGCACTTATGGCTTTCGCAAGCTGAGCGACCTGGTGCGCGGCACCGGCGCGTTCGACATCGAGCAGCGCGATGGCGGGGCGATGCGCATCCGGGCAAAACCGAGGCCCGCCGGCCGGCCGCGCCCGAGATCGGGCCGGCGGACGCCGTGACATCGACATCGGCGGGAGATGAGCAAGGCATGCACATCGGACTGATCGGCGGCATCGGGCCGGCCGCTACCAACTTCTATTATCGCGGTCTGATCGACCGTCACCGCGCGGCGAACATTCCGCTCGAATGCACCATCGCCCATGCCGATGTCGGCACCATGGGCCGCAATCTCGCCGAGGGTAAGCGCGCCGAGCAGGCGGCCATCTTCGCCGGCCTGATCGAGCGCATGAAAAAGGCTGGCGCGGAGGTCGCCGCCGTGACCTCGATGGGCGGCCATTTCTGCATCAACGAGCTGCTGCCGATCTCGCCGCTGCCGCTGGTGCACGGCATCCAGGCCGTCTCGGCCTCCATCGCGAAATCCGGCCGGAAGAAGATCGGCGTGCTGGGCACGCGGCTGGTGATGGAGACGAAGCTCTACGGCAGCATCTCGTCGGCCGACCTGATCGCGCCCGAGGGCGATCGTTTCGGCCAGGTCGGCGACACCTATTCGGCGATGGCCGGCATCGGCAAGGTGACCGACGAACAGCGCCAGATCTTGTTCGCTGCCGGCCGCGAGCTGATGGCGCGCGGCGCCGAGGCGATCATGCTGGGCGGCACCGACCTGTTCCTCGCCTTCGTCGGCCAGAAGCCGCCCTTCCCGCTGGTCGACTGCGCCGACATCCACGTCGACGCGATCTTCGCGAAGTCGTCCGCCTAACTGTTGCTCCAGAGCCGGTCCTGGTAGGAGCCGGCCACGCTGGCATCGATCTTCGCCGCCAGCTCCTGGTCCGCGCCGACGCGCGGGGCGATGATCTTGCCGAAGGAGATGCGGGCGGGCGCCGGCCAGGCCTCGGGCTTCCAGAGATTGGCGCGCAGGACCGAGCGGGCGCAGTGGAAGTAACAGTGCTTGATGTGCACACGCGTCGCCAGCAGCGCGGGCTTGCCGAGCGAGGACAGCGATTGCACCAGCTCGGGATCGTCGAACACCTCGGCCGTGCCGGAAATGCGCAAGGTCTCGCCGGTCGCCGGCACCAGGGCGATCAGGCCGATCTTGCCGGTGGCGATGATGTTGCTGAGGCCGAAGGCGAGGTTGTTGCCGATCGGCTCGGGGATCAGCAGCGTCTTCGGATCCTCGACGCGGATGAAGCCGGGCTCGTCGCCTTTGGGCGAGACCTCGATGGTGCCGTCCGCGGTGGTCGTGCCGATCAGGGCGAACGGGCAGCGCTTCAGGAAGTCGATCGACTGCTCGTCCAGCGCGTCGAGGATCTTCTTGAAGGTCGTCGGTCGCGGCTCGGCGATGATCTTGCGCAGCTCGTCGATCGAGGTCAGTCGGGCCATGGCACTCCTCCGCTTGCCTGTTTTCGCACAACGGTGGAGGGCCGCAAGCGCCGCCGGCAAGTCACGGCGCTGCCCAAGAGCGAGACCGCCCGCACGGCCGTCCGCAGCGCGAGATGACGAGCCACGGGCCAACGTACGACAGCGTGCGCGACGCTATCCGCGCGCCCTCAAGATTATCGGAATTTGCAGCAGACCGAGTATGACGCGACTGACCGTATAGGCGCGCACGGCCAGCACCGTCGGCGGCCCATTGCGCAAACCATGCGACACTTGGCCTATTCGCAAAAGCCGTGGTCATCGGGGACTTAGTCTCAACAATAAGTCTTTGTGTTGGGTTCAGGAGGAAAGATCCATGACCGTCCGTTTCACCCGGCGCGCCTTTGTCGGCGCGGCTGCTGCGACCACTTTGGCCGCACCCTCCCTGCTGCGCGCCGCCGAGCCGATGAAGTTCCGCTGGTCGCTCGACACCGCGCCCAGCCATCCGCGCAACCAGGCCGTGGTCGACTATGTCGGCAAGCTCGAGAAAGCGTCGAACGGCACCTTGAAGGGTGAGGTGTTCCACTCCGGCCAGCTGTTCGCCGACCTCAACGTCTCCAAGGCGCTGCTGCAGGGCCAGGTCGAGATCGCCTCGCCCGGCGCGTGGACGCTGACGGGCCTCGTGCCCGACTGCGATATGGTCCAGCTGCCGTACTTCTACGGCGTGCCGCTCGAGGTCACGCACAAGGCGACCGACGGCAAGCCGGGCGAGCACATCAACAAGCAGCTCGAGGCCAAGCTCGGCAGCCACGTGCTCGGACCGTGGATCGATCTCGGTTACCAGAACTGGTACTCGACCAAGACGCCGCTCGATAAGTTCTCCGCGCTGAAGGGCCTCAAGATCCGCAGCCCGGGTGGTGCGGCGATCTCGTGGCGCATCAAGTTCGCCGGCGGCATCGCCAACACCACTGCCTGGCCGAACGTCCCGCTGGCGCTGAGCCAGGGCACGTTCGACGCGTTCGTATCGACCGACGAGAGCTGCAACTCGGCCAAGCTGTGGGAGGCGGGCGTCAAGTACTCCTATGCCGACCACCAGTTCATGGGCCAGTACATCCCGATGATCGGCAAGGGCTTCTGGGGCAAGCTGTCGGCCGACCAGCAGAAGATGATGAAGGACCTGTGGGCCCAGAACATCGGCGACTACCGCAAGAACGCGGCGCAGAGCCAGGCCAATGCCCGCAAGGTGCTGGAGACCAACGGCATCAAGATCCACGACCCGAGCGAGGACGAGGCCGCCGCCACCCGCAAGGCGATGCTCGGCGACATCGATTCGCTCATCAAGGACGCCAAGCTTTCGGCGGAAGTCGTCAAACTGGTGAAGGAATCGGTCGGAACGGCGTGATAGCCTTCACCTCGTGAATCAGCACGATACGATCTGGGATCGCATCGAGCGGGCCCTGGTGGGTCTGCTCGGCGCGATCGCCATGCTGGTGGGGCTCATCCAGGTGGTCGGGCGCTACCTGTTTCCTGCCTATGCCATCTCCTGGGCCGAGGAGGTCATCGTCTACCTCGTGGTCTGGGGCGTGATGATCATCTCCAGCCAGCTGGTGCGCACCGACGGCCATGTCCGGCCAGACCTCGTGCTGCGCCTGGTCGGGCCCCGGGGCCAGCGCTGGATGGAGAGCTTCAACTGCATCGTGGCGCTGGTCTTCTGCGCCGGCATGGTGTGGTACGGCGTGAACATCGCGCAGTCGAGCTGGATGCTCGACGAGCACAGCGCGAGCGACTTCGCCTTCCCGATGTGGATCTACTACACGGCGCTGCCGGTCGGCGGCCTGCTGATGTTCGTGCGCTACTGCATCCGCCTCTACCGCTACCTGTTCCGCTTCGACCCGGCGACCATGACCGTCGGTCACACCGCGGAGCACGACATGATCGTGCCCCAGGATTGAAGCACCAGGACTGACGCGCCAGGACTGACCAGACCGTGTGGACCTTCCTCTTCTTCGTGATGTTCTTCGGCCTGCTCGCCTCGGGCATGCCGATCTTCCTGGTGCTCGGCGCCTGCGCCGCGGTGCTGTTCTTCGTCTCCGACCAGCCGCTGATCGGCATGACGCAGGTCGTCATCGATTCGATGAATTCGACGACCCTGATGTCTCTGCCGCTGTTCGTGATGGCCGCGGCCTTCATGCGCCAGGGCGGCGTCGCCAAGGCGCTGGTCGATCTCTGCACCGCCTGGATCGGCGGCGTGCGCGGCTCGCTCGGCCTGGTCACCGTCGTCTCCTGCACCCTGTTCGCCGCGATCTGCGGCTCGTCCGCGGCGACGGCGCTCGCCATGGGCACGATCCTGCTGCCCGCGATGATCGAGAAGGGCTACCCGCGCTCTTTCGCGCTCGGCGTCATCGGCGCCTCCGGCACGATCGGCATCGTCATCCCGCCGAGCCTCGCGCTGATCCTGTATGGCATCGTCGCGGAGCAGTCGGTGCCGCGCCTGTTCCTCGCCGGCATCCTGCCGGGCCTGCTGCAGGCCGCCGCCTTCTTCGCCTGGGTCTGGTACACCGCGCACAAGAACAACTTCCCCGTCGAGCCCAGCCTGCCGATGCGCGAGCGCATCCGGGTGACGCTGAACGCCGTGCCGGCGCTGCTGCTGCCGGCGATCGTGCTGATCGGCATCTATGGCGGGTTCGTCACCGTGACAGAGGCGGCGGCCATCGCCGCGGTGGTCTCGCTGGTGATCAGCGTGGCCTACTACAAGGGCTTCCACTGGAACCAGTCGCTGTGGGTGATCGCCGACGCCCTGAAGAGCGCCGGCACGATCATGCTGATCGTGGCCACCGCGATCGCCTTCGGCCACTGGATGACCGATTCGGGCATTCCGGCGCAGCTCGTGCAGTGGGTGCTCGACCACCACCTGTCGACCTGGGAGTTCCTGCTCGCCATCAACGTGCTGCTGCTGATCCTGGGCTGCTTCCTCGAAGTGGTGGCGACCCTGCTGCTGGTGCTGCCGATCCTGGCGCCGGCGCTGGTACCGCTGGGTGTCGACCCGGTGCACTTCTCGATCATCTTCACGCACAACATGGAGATCGCGCTGGTCCATCCGCCGGTCGGCCTGAATCTCTACGTGCTGGCGACCATCTCGACGGCGCCGATCGGCGAGGTCATTCGCGGCATCCTGCCCTTCCTGGTCCTGCTGCTGATCGTGCTGATGATCATCACCTACTGGCCGCCGCTCACCATGTGGCTGCCCACGCTGGTTTACGGCCACTAGGCACCTTGCCTCGAGCGAGCGCAGCGATGATGCTGCGCGCATAAGGCACATTCCGTCCGGCTGAGTCAGGCCCGACGGTATAGGCACAAAAAGTACGAGGAACGTCCATGTCACAGCGCCTGTCCCGGCGGCTGTTCGTCGGCACGGCAGCGGCAACGCTGGCTGCGCCGACGCTCGGCCGCACCGCCGAACCCGTGAAGATCCGCTGCTCGCTCGACACCGCGCCGAGCCATCCGCGCAACCAGGCCATCGTCGACTACATGGCCAAGCTCGAGAAGGAATCGAAGGGCGAGATCAAGACCGAGGTCTTCCATTCCGGCCAGCTGTTCGCTGACCTCAACGTCTCCAAGGCGCTGCTGCAGGGCCAGATCGAGATGGCGGTGCCCGGCACCTGGGTGGTGACCGGCCTGGTGCCCGACGCCGACCTGGTGGGGTTGCCGTATTTCTATGGCGTGCCGATCGAGATCACGCACAAGGCGACCGCCGGCAAGCCCGGCGCCTATGTGAACAAGCAGCTCGAAGGCAAGCTCAAGACGCACGTGCTCGGGCCGTGGATCGATCTCGGCTACAACAACTGGTACTCGACCAGGACGCCGCTGACGTCCTTCGATTCGCTGAAGGGGCTGAAGATCCGGAGCGCCGGCGGCGCGGCCAACTCCTGGCGCATCAAGTTCGCCGGCGGCATCGCCAACACGACCGCCTGGCCCAACGTGCCGCTGTCGCTCAGCCAGGGCACGTTCGACGCCCTGATCAGCTCCGACGAGAGCGTGAACTCGGCCAAGCTCTGGGAAGCCGGCGTCAAATACTCCTACACGGACAACCAGTTCCTGGCGCAATACATCCCGATGGTCGCCAACGCCACCTGGGAGAAGCTCTCCAAGGCGCAGCAGGCGCTGATGACCGACCTGTGGGCCGGCAACATCGCCGCCTACGACAAGGGCTCGATCGACAGCCAGGCCCGCGCCCGGGGCATCCTCGAGAAGAACGGCGTGACCTTCCACGACGCCACCGCCCGTGAGCTCGCCACCACCCGCACGGCGATGATCGACGCCGCCGGCTCGCTGATCAAGGACGCCAAGCTCTCACCCGAGCTCGTCAAGCTGGTTAAGGAGGCGGTGGGGTGACCCGTCGTCCCGACCGGAGCGCGTAGCGCGCAGTGGAGGGACCTCTTTTGCCTCGACGACAAAAGAGGTCCCTCGGCTACGCTCGGGACGACGGTCAAGAAAAGTGCGGCGCGACTTCCTTCATGAAGCGGTCCATCTGCTCCTTGACCTGGGCGTGGGGCTTCTGCCCGTAGTTGAAGTAGAGGATCACCTCGGCGACCCCCGAGGCCTCCACCGTCTTCAGCGTGTCGACGATGTGTTGCGGGCTGCCGCACAGGATCGACTTGTCGGTCAGCTTCTCCGGCCGCATGTCGCGCAGGATGTTCACGATGTCGACGAAATACTTGTAGGTCGGCGGCACCTTCGCGCCCGACGAGGATGGGAAGGCCGCAATCAGCGCGTCCTGGAAATAGCGCACCAGCGCTTCCTTGCCGTACTGCTCCTCTTGCGGCGTCGAGGCGATGTGCACGAAGTAAGAGCACATGGCCCGCCGCATCGGCCGCTTGAACTGGGACTCGCACGTTTCGCGGTAGACCCGCACCGCGTCGGCCAGCGAGCCATAGACCATCGCCGCCGCGAACGGCGCGTAGATCACGTTCCAGTCGTGCTTCGCGGCGAGCTCCATGGACGGCCGCGAGAAGCAGGCCACGTAGGGGCGCAATGGCTTCTGCGCCGGCTTTGGCCGCACCTCGACGTCCTTGAACTGGTAGAACTTGCCGTCGTGGCTCCACTTGCCCGGTTCGGTCCAGGCGCGCCACACGACCTCCAGCCCCTCGGCGAAGATCTCTGCCGAGTCGTCGAACGGCGCCTGGAAGGGCTCGTACTCCTTGCGGTCGTAGCCACGGCCGGCCGCGAAATCGACCCGGCCGCCCGACAGCAGGTCGAGCGTCGCCCACTCCTCGGCGACATGCAGCGGATGGTGCACCGGCAGCAGCGTCACGGCGGGCGCGAGCCTGAGCTTCGTGGTCGCGCCGGCCAGCTGCGCCAGCATCGCCAGCGGCGAGGCATTGACGCCCAAGAGGTTGAAATGGTGCTCGCCGATCCAGGCCGAGTTCAGCCCGACCTTCTCGGCATAGAGCGCCTCGGCAAAGATGTCCTTCAGGAACTGCTCGGCCGAGCGGGAGTTGCCGGGATAGCGGTTGTCCGAGAGCGTGAAGTAGCCGAACTGCATGGCTGGCCTCCCCTGCTGTTCTTCCGGCAGGATACGCCGACGGCTATTATTTGCAAATACAAATGATAATCGAACCGCGTCACTCCAATGGCGCTCATCCTCTGGCGTCCAGACATGAGGCGCCACTGGAGTGGCGCGGTCCGATGGCAGTGCTACCAGGCCTTGCCGCCGGCCGCCGTCTTGCCCTTGGCCGCCGCATAGCGCTCGATCTCGGTCTCGACGGCCTTCGCCGACTCCGCACCGGCCGTTGCATGCTTGGCGGTGGCGTTGTCGTAGCTCGCCACCCGCTGGCTGTTGGACTGGCGCTGGAAGTGCGGATGGACGTAGCGGGCCATCAGCTCGTAGCTCTTTTTGGTCGCCTCCCAGTCGGCCCAGTTATGGGCGAGCAGCAGGACCGCGCCGAAGCCGCCGTTGGAGCCCAGCCACAGCCGCTCGAAGTGGCGGATGCAGTCGTCCGGCGTGCCGATGCAGGCCAGCCCGCTCGACGTCAGGAACTCGACCGGATCGGCAACGCCCGGCGGGATGATCGGGAAGGTGGCGACGTCGGTGAAGTACTTGGCGAAGTGCGCCAGGCCGTACGCCATGTCGGCGCGCGCCTTCTCGCGCGTCTCGGCGACATGGGCGAAGGTGACGATGCGCCACTTCGAGCGGTCCGGAGTCTTGCCGGCCTTGCGCGCCTCCTCCTCGTGGATCGACCAGTTCTTGGCGTGGCCCAGCAGCGCCTCGTCCGACGTGCCGCCGATCGACAGCATGCCGATGCCGTGCTTGCCCGACGCCACCGCGCCCACCGGCGAGCGCGAGCAGGCGACTGCCATCTCCATGCCGGGCTGCGAGAAGGACTGCAGCTGCAGGCGCGCCTCGTTCAGCGTGAACCAGTCGGTCTGCTTGCTGACGGTCTTGCCGGCCATCAGCTCGACGATGCAGTCGAGCGATTCGTTCATGCGGCGGCGCTGGTCGGCGGCCTTCAGGCCGATCTTGTCGGCATCGTAGATCAGCGCGCCCGGCCCGACGCCGAACATCGCGCGCCCGCGTGCCATGTGGTCGAGCTGCATCATGCGCGAGGCCAAGGTGAACGGGTGATGGTAGGGCAGCGACACCACACCGGTTCCCAGCCGGATGTTCCGCGTGCGCTGGGCCGCGGCGGCCAGGAACATCTCCGGGCAGGCGATGATCTCGAAGCCGCCCGAGTGGTGCTCGCCGACCCAGGCCTCGTGATAGTTCAGCCGGTCGAGATGCTCGACCAGCTCCATGTCGCGCTCGATCGCGAGCGTCGGGTTCTCGTTCAGCGCATGGAAGGGCGCGAGGAAGATGCCGGTGCGGAGGTAGCGGTCTTGCATGGGTCGTTTCCTCAAATGTGCGAAATAGGTCAGACCGTGCGGAAGCCGCCGTCGGCCATGATGATGCAGCCCGTAACATAGGCAGACATGTCGGAGGCGAGGAACACCGCCGGCCCGGCGATATCGTCCGGCTTGCCGGGACGGCCGAGCGGCGTGTGTGCCATCACCTTGGCCACCATGTCGGGATTCTTCGCCCGCGCCTCGGCATTGATCCTGGTCTCGATCAGGCCGGGGCCGATGGCATTGACCCGCACGCCGTCCTTGCCCAGCTCCGCCGCCAAGGCGCGGGTGAAGCCCAGCACGCCGTGTTTGGAGGTGGTGTAGGCGGCCGAGTTCGGCCAGGCGACGTGAACGAACGACTGGATCGAGCCGATATTGACGATCCGGCCCTTGGTCGCGCGCACCTGATCAAGGAAGGCCCGGGTGACATTGAATATGCCGTCGAGATTGATCGACAGGATGTCGTCCCAGTCCTTGCCGATCACGGCCGGATCCGCGGTGATCGGATTGCGGCGGTTGATGCCGGCGTTGTTGACGAGGATCGAGATGCTGCCGGCCTTGGCGATCTCCGCCGCGACCGCCTGGCAGGCCGCGCGATCGGTCACGTCGAGCGTCTTCGCCGAGGCCTTGCCGCCCGCGGAAGCGATCAGGTCGACCGTCTCCTTCGCGCCATCGGGATTGGCGTCGAGCACGATCACCTGCGCGCCCTCGCGCGCGTAGGCCTGCGCAATGCCCTGGCCGATGCCCGATCCGCCGCCGGTCACGGCGGCGATGTGTCCCTGCAGAAGTCCGGCCATCCACTCTCTCCCGTCAGCGCTCGCCTTCAACCATCAAGCGCGTCCATGTTGTCGTAGAGCCGGCGCAGCGCCTTCTTCAGCACCGCGATCTCGGCGGCCGAGAAGCCCTTGAGCGCCACGGCCTCGTAACGCTCGGCAATCGGCACGATGCGCTGCGTCAGCCGCCGGCCACTTGGCGTCACGTGCAGCGATATGGCGCGCGCATCGCCCGCTTCGCGCCGGCGCACCACCAGCCCGTCCTTCTCCATGTTGTCGACCAGTCGGGTCAACGTCGAGACCTCGATCGACGTCGTTTTCGAGAGGTCACCCATGCGTCGTCCGTCCTGCTCGCGCAGCGCCGCCAGCACGCGCCACACCTGCAGCGACGCTCCGATCTGCCGCATGTCGGCATTGAACGCCGCCGCGATGCGCGCGCCGGCGCGGTTCAGCAGATACGGAACGTATTGTTCGAGCGGGCCCATATGCCCGCCCTCAGGCTGCGCGCGCCGCCGTGGCCGGGATGACCGGGCCTGCCTCTGCCAAGGTCATCAACCAGTCGCGGAACGCCTTGATCTTGCGCCGCCGGATCGCCTCCGCCGGATAGACCAGGTAGTAGGCGAAGTCGCTCGGCATCTTGTAGTCGAACGGCACGACCAGCCGGCCCGCCTTGAGGTCGGGCTGGACCAGCGGGTCGCGGCCGAGCGCGACGCCCAACCCGTCCATCGCCGCCTGATACGCGACCAGCGCATTGTCGAAGGTGACGCCGCGCGTGTAGTCGATGCCCTTGATACCGGCGGCCGTCAGCCAGACCTGCCAGTCGTCGGGGAAGCTGCCGATGTGCAGCAGCGTGAAGCGCTTGAGGTCGGCCGGCTTCTTGAGCGGGTTCGGTCCCTTCACCAGCGACGGCGCGCAGACCGGCGTGACGTCCTCGCCGACCAGGCGCTCGGCGACGAGGCCCGGCCATTGGCCGCGCCCGTAGCGGATGCCGATATCGACATCCTCGCGGCTGAAATCGATCAGGCCGGTGCCGGTCGAGACGCGCACGTCGATCTCGGGATTGCTGCGCTGGAAGCCGCCGAGTCGCGGCACCAGCCACTTGGTCGCGAACGACGCCGTCGTCGTGACGGTGAGATGGCCGCCGCGATCCTTCTGCAAAAGCTTTTCGGTCGCTTCGTTGAGCTGGTCGAACGCCGCGCGCACCGCGGGCAGATAGGCCTGGCCCGCTTCGGAGAGCAGCAGCGAGCGATTTCTGCGCACGAACAATTTTAATCCGAGCCGCTGCTCCAGCCCGCGCACCTGGTGGCTGATCGCGGCCTGGGTGACCGAGAGCTCGTCTGCCGCATCGGTAAAGCTCATATGGCGTGCAGCCGCCTCGAAAGCGCGCAAGCCATTGAGCGGAGGAAGCGTTCGCTTCATGCCAATTCCCTTCGGAAAGAGGTGTCTTTCACATGAGCTAATTTAATCAAAATACGACAAACGGTTGTTTGTAAAGGGGGGTCCCCGGGCGCACATCGATGCCATCGATACGCCACCACTTTCCGGGGAGAGTCCCATGGCTGACATCTCGCTCCATTACAGTTCCAAGGCGCCGCTGGCCGGCACCTTCACCGCTTTCGCGAACGTCCTGCAGTTGTGGCGCCAGCGCGCCCACGACCGTCAGGAGCTCGCCAAGCTCGACACCCGCTCGTTGCGCGACCTCGGCCTCAGCGAGGCCAGTGCCCGCTTCGAGATCAACAAGCCCTTCTGGCGCGACTGATTTCTTCCGGAGCCGGGGCCTGATCTACCCTGCCAGGCTCCTTTCCCTCTCCGGACACTGCCGGCGGTCGACTCTCAGCCTCCCTGTCGACCGCCGGCTTTTTCTTTGCCAACGCGCCGGCCTCTGCTAGAGGCCGCGCGTGCCCTTGTCCGACGCCCAGATCCAGACGCTCGCGCGCGACGCCATGCAGCGCGCCCAGGCCGGCGACTTCGCCGGCGCCGAGCCGCTGCTGGCGGAGCTCGTCGCGGCGCGGCCGAACTCCGGCCAGGCGTTGCACCTGCTCGGACAGGCGCGGCTGAAGCTGGGCCGCTTTGCCGAGGCGCGCGAGCCTTTGGAGCGCGCGGCCAAGTTCCTGCCCAGGGAAGTCGCGGCGCAGATCAACTATGCCGGCTGCCTCATCGTGCTGGGCGAACACGAGGCCTCGCTGTGGGCGTTCGATCGCGCGGCCAGGCTCAAGCCCAACGATCCGGTTATCAACCACAATCGCGGTCATGCGCTCGAGGCGCTGGGCCGGCTCGAGGAGGCCGAGCGCGCCTACGACGAGGCGCTGCTGGCCGACCATCGCCTGATGCCGTCGCTGATCGCGCGCGCGGGGTTGCTGGAAGCGCGCGGCGACTGGATCGGCGCGCTGGCCGATCTCGATATGGCGCTCACCAACCGGCCGGACGATGCGGCGCTGCTCGTGCGGCGCGGCGAGCTGCTGTTGCAGCAGGGCGACTGGATGCGCGGATTGGCCGACTACGAGGCGCGGCTGCGACTTCCCGGCGTCTACGCCCCCGACCTGCCGCGCTGGCAGGGCGAGCCGGTCGACCGTCTGCTGATCTATCCCGAGCAGGCCGACATCGAGAGCGACGCCGCGATGCGCGACACGCTGATGCTGGCGCGCGGCGTCGACGCGGTCGTGCAATGCGGCGAGACGCTGGCCGGCTGGCTCGACGGCCCGACCATCCGCCGCGGCGATCCGCTCGATGGCTTCGCAGCCGCCGCGCCGTTGCGTAGCCTGCCCTACCTGCTGAACTGGAGTCTCGACTCATTGCCGCCGGCGCCGCCGCTGCGCAAACAGAGCGAGAGTCGCGAACCGGTGGTCGGCGAGGACACCTGGCAAACCCATCTCGCCGCCCGCCAGGGGATCGCCACGACGATACGCCCGCCGGCGAAAGCCGACTGGCTGTGGGGCCGCGAGTCCGGACCGTCGCCCTGGTATGCCGCGCTGGAGCTGGTGCGCTAATCTTCGGGCATGCGCGGGCTCAACCTCGACCAGCTCAGCACCTTCGTCGAAGTGATCGAGCGCGGCAGCTTCTCGGCCGCCGCCGACCGGCTCGACCTCACCCAGCCCGCCGTCAGCCTGCAGGTGCGCCAGCTCGAGAAGCGGCTGGGCGTGCGCCTGATCGAGCGCGTCGGACGGCGGGCGCGGCCGACCGCAGCCGGCACCGAGCTGCTGGCCCATGCCCGCCTGATCGCCGGCGCCGTGACGGCCGCCGAGGAAAGCCTCGCCCCCTATGCCAGCGGCACGCTCGGCCGAGTCCGCATCGGCACCGGCGCCACCGCCTGCATCCACTTCCTGCCGTCGGTGCTGCGCGACCTGCGCAAGCGATTCCCCGAGCTCGAGATCACCATCAGCACGGGCAACGCCACCGACGTCCTGCGCCAGCTCGAGGACAACACGCTCGACCTCGGCCTCGTCACCCTGCCCGCCTCGGGCCGCATGTTCGACGTCACGCAATTGCTGGAAGACGAGTTCGTCGTGCTGTCCTCGCCCGACGGGCCGACATTGCCGCGCACCGTCACCGCGCAACACCTGATGCGTCTGCCGATCGTGCTTTACGAGCCGGGGGCGCTGACCCGGCGCCTAGTCGACGACTGGTTCGCTGCGCAGGGCCTCGCGATCCGGCCGACCATGGAACTGGGCAGCGTCGAGGCGATGAAGGAGCTGGTGCGGGCAGGCCTGGGCGTCGGCATCATTCCGCGCATGGCGGTCGACACGCCGGAGCGTGCGCCGAAGCTGCAGATCCAGTCGCTGGCGCCGCGGCTGACGCGCGGCATCGGCCTGGTCGTGCGGCGCGACAAGCGGCTGCATCGCGGCCTGCGCGAGACCATCGCCGCGCTGCGCCGGGCCGCACCCCGCTTCTCGCGCAAGCGGCGTTAGCTGCAACGAACGCTTATGCTCCGCATAAGCGCGGTGGCCTACTCCGACAGACCAAGCGCGCGCAGCTTGCGGGCATGCGTTTCCTTCCCCGCTCCCTCCCTCGTTCCCTGGGCCGGCTGTTACGCGAGACCGCGCTCTATGTCGGCGCCTCGCCGCTCTCGCGCTGGCATCAGGTCGATACGTTGCGCGGACTCGACGACCACCTGCTGCGGGACATCGGCATCAGCCGGCCCGCTGCGAGCGGCGCCGTGTGGTCCCGCGACACCACCGGGACCACTCCAGGAGTCTGATCGAATGTCGAATGTCGTCGTCCGCACGCTCCGTGAAGCGGACCTGCCGGCCGTCCAGGCGATCTACGCGCACCACGTGCTGCATGGCCTTGCCTCGTTCGAGGAGGAGCCGCCGCCGGTCGAGGAGATGCGGTCGCGCTGGCGGAAGGTGCTCGATCTCGGCCTGCCCTATCTCGTGGCCGAGCTCGACGGCGCGGTCGTCGGGTACAGCTACGCCAGCGCCTACCGGCCGCGGCCTGCTTATCGCTTCACCGTCGAGAACTCGGTCTATGTGCGCGAGGGGCTGGCCGGGCAGGGCATCGGCCGGGCGCTGCTCGATGAGCTGATCGCACGCTGCGAGGCCGGGCCGTGGCGGCAGATGCTGGCGGTGATCGGCAATAGCGGAAACGATGCCTCGATTGCCCTCCATCGCCGCTGCGGCTTCCGGCTCATCGGCATCCTCGATTCGGTGGGCCACAAGCACGGCCGCTGGGTCGACACCGTGCTGATGCAGCGCGCGCTCGGCCGCTGAGACATCGTCCGCGCACCGCGGTCTGGCCGCGTCTCGGAAAGGATGCGATACCATCCGGCGTTGAAACCTCTACACATCGCCGCGTCGCTGCTGATCGCCGCGACCTGGGGCCTGAACTTCACGGTCATCCGGTTCGGGCTCGATGAGTTCACACCGCTGGCCTTCTCGAGCTGGCGCTTCCTGCTGGGCGCGCTGCCCGTCCTCGTGCTGCCGCGGCCGGCGATCTCGTGGAAGGCGCTGGCCGGCACCGGCATCTTCCTGTTCGCCGGCCAGTTCGTGTTCCTGTTCTTCGCCATGCAGGCCGGCTTGCCGCCCGGCCTCACCTCCGTGCTGGTCCAGCTGCAGGGTCCGCTCACCCTGGTGGTGGCCGCGATCTTCCTTGGCGAGCGCGCGACGGCGGGCCAGTGGGCCGGCCTCGCCGTGGCGATGGCCGGCGTGATCCTGATCGCCCGCTCGGTCGAGGGCAGCGCGAGCCTGGTCGCGGTGGGGCTGGCCCTGCTGTCGGCGCTCAGCTGGGCCGCCGGCAACCTCTTCCTGCGCGAGACCCGGAGCGCGCCCGTTCTGTCGGTCACCGCCTGGGCCAGCCTGGTCCCGCCGATCCCGCTCCTGGTCGCGGGCCTGGTGCAAGACGGCTGGGCGGCCACCCTGTCGCCGATCCTGGCGCCGACCGCTCGCGGCTGGCTCGTCCTTTTCTATACGGTCGTGCCCGTGATGTGGGTCGGCTACCTCGCCTGGGGCACCCTCTTGCGGACCTACCCGGCGGGCAAGATCGGTCCGATCTCGCTGCTCGTCCCCTGTTGCGCCTTGGTCTTTTCCAGTCTGTTGACCGGCGAGACGGTCGACGGCTGGCGACTAGCGGGAATTGCCGTCGTGCTGGGTGGGGTCGCCCTCGGCATTTTCACATCCGGCCGGCGGGTAAAATAGAAAGCGGGAGCTTTCGCTCCCGCTTTCCCCCAATGAGGCAGTCCGCAGCGGCCTCGCCGGCACTTCGAACTGCAGTCTCGATGCGGATAAATCTAGCCGTCTTGCGGCCGAGCGTCAATCCGCAATTGCGATGCGATTAAATTTATCGCACCCGCTAAATCCTCTCCAAGCCGCACCACTCTGCCACGAACAGGGCCGTCGCCTGTGTGATTTTCCGCACAGAATCGAGATTCACGCGCTCGTCGAACCCGTGGATGTCATCGGATTGCGGGCCGTAGACCAGCGCCGGAATGCCCGCATACAGGCCGAAGAACCGGTTGTCGGCGGTTCCGGTCGAGGTTCTGTCCTGCAGCGCAGCACCAAAAACTGATTGATGCGCCTCTGCAAGAACCTGCCGCACCTGCTCGTGGTTCTTGAGGACGAAGGGCTCCGCCTGGAACCCCTCCCACGTCACGGTCGGCGGGTTGTTGCCCAGGAACGGGTCGTTCGCGGCAGCACGGCGGATGACCTCCTCGACCTCCTGCCGGCACTCCTTGAGGGTCTGGGTCGGCAGCACGCCGACGCGCATGTCGAAGGTGCACCAGGACGGCACGGACGAGGCCCAGTCGCCGCCGGCGATCTTGCCGACATTGAAGTTCACCGGATGATGGTGCGTGTGGAAGTGCGGATCGTGCGCCTTCTTCTCGTTCCACTTCTTCTCGAGCTCGCGCAGCTGCTGGATCAGGCGATAGGCCGATTCGATCGCGTTCGAGCCTGCGTCGGCCTTGTAGACGTGCACCGGGTGCCCGGTGACCTTCACCTGGAACCACATCACGCCGACCTGCGCGATGGTCATGGTGCCGCCCGACGGCTCGGGAATGAGGGCCGCATCCGCGCGATAGCCGCGCTGCAGGCAGGCGAGCGCCCCGTTGCCAGTGCACTCCTCCTCGACGACCGACTGCTGATAGACGTCCGCCGCCGGCTGATAGCCCAACGCCCGCAAGGCCCGGAGCGCATAGAGGTTCAGGACGATGCCGGCCTTCATGTCGCCCGCGCCGCGGCCGTACATCCAGCCGTCCTTCACGACCGCATCGAACGGATTGCGCGACCACATCTCGTGCGGCCCCTCGGGCACCACGTCGATGTGGCCGTTCAGAATCAGCGAGCGGCCCTTCGGTGCATTCGGCCGCCACGCGCCGACCACGTTCCACGCATCGTCATAGTCCTGGCTGTGCGGCGAGTAGCCCGGCAGATGCTTGAGGTCGTCGATCTTGATCTGCCAGCGATCGACGCTGAGCCCGTCCTCCTTGAACAACCGGGCCATCATGTCCTGCGCCGGCGCCTCGCGGAAACGCGTCGAGGGGATCCGCACCAGATCGGCCAGCACCTTGGTCTGGTCGTCGAACTGCTTGTCGACCTGGTTCATGATTTGCGTCTTCAGCGCCGCATCGACCATCACGCTACTCCCCTGTTCCTTCCGCCAAACGATTCGAGGCCACGTAGAACCGCCAAGACGACAATCTAGACGCCGCCAGTCCCCAGGAGTCCACAAGAGTCCACTCGGGTGTGGACCGGTTGGATGCCGATGGCACAAGGGTTTTGGGCCCGGAGTCCACGAATCCACCGATTCTGTCCCAACTGAAAAACACCCCTATCCCGTCCCCGGGAGCGAGAGCGGGCGCAGTACGATCATCATCATGCGCGCGACTCTGCACGATCACGCGCCGAACACCTATTAAGGGCAATGGCCGGGAGGAAACGCCGCGGAAATCAGGCCGAGAGTCGCGGTCCATTGCCCATCGAGGCTCTAAATCCGGTCGATCAGCGCGTTCTGCCTGTGGAGAACTCTGCGGACCGAGCCGGCATCAACGTGGCGATGCTGCGCGAGCGCCGCCGCAGCGACGCCGGCGGCCTGCCCGGTCGCGAAGGCGGTGCCCATCACGCGCACCGACGCGCCTGCCTTCTGGTCGGCATCGACGAGGCGTCCGGCCGCGAACAGGTTCGCCGTGTCGCGGCTCATCAGGCAGCCCAGCGGGATCTCGTAGGTGCCCTTGTCCGGCGGATAGACGAAGGTGCTCTCGAACGTCTTGCGGTCGTGCCATTCGACGCCCCACGCCCCGAGCGCGATCGCGTCGTCGACCGTGCGGCCCTGCACCACGTCTTCCCACCTCAGCCGATAGCGCGCCTCGATGTGGCGCGATTCGCGCGTGCCGAACTCCGGGCCGGTCGAGACGAGATAGGCCTTCTCGCAGCCGGGAATGGTGCGGATCGCCTCGAGATAGGCCCATGCCTGTTCGCGGCCGCTGCGCTCGGCGGCGGAGAAGCTCGCCGCGTCACGCGGATCGTAGTCCGCCGAGGCGACGTAGCACACGACGTCCCCGGAGATCGGCAGCCGGGTCATGACGCTGCGGTCCTTGGTGAACGGTCCCTTCCCGGAAGCGACCGCCTCGGCGAGCCGATCGGCGGTGACGGTCACGTCGCGGGGAATGCCGCCGAAGCGCGTGCCCAGGGTGCCGAGATTGACCAGGCCGTCGTTGCCGTAGCGCGTCGAGGCGTCGGCGAAGAAGGCGAGATCGCCCTCGCCGCTGGCATCGACGAACGCCTTGGCGCGCACCGTGTGGGCGCCGGCATGGTCCTGCCACGCGACCTCGACGATGCGGTCGCGATCGCGCGTCGCGCCGTTCACGAAGGCATGCAGCAGGACATCAACGCCGGCCTCGGCGCACAGCCGGTCGAGGACCCGCTTCACGGCTTCGGGCTCGAACACGACGAATACGCCGCGATGGCGCTGCGGCCCGGTGACGGCGCCCATGCCGCGCAGGCCCTGCATCACCTCCTCGGCGATGCCGGCCACCGCCTGCCGCGGCGGATCGCCCAGCGTGTAGAGCCCGCAATAGGTGACGACGTTGCGCAGGGTCGAGGCGCCGCCGAGGCATGCCGCCCGCTCGATCAACAAGGTGCGCGCCCCGCAGCGCGAGGCCGCGATGGCCGCGGCAACACCCGCGCTGCCGCCGCCGACTACGATGACATCATATTCAGTCATTCATCCGTCGGTCCCTACTCCGCTGCGCTTCGGTCGGGACGACAGTGTCATCGCGCCATCTTCCCGAGGAGGCTGAAGCCGCGGCCGCGGCGCTGCTGGCGCGACAGCATGGCGGCCGGGATCAGGGCGACCAGGCCGACCGCGCCGATCACGATGAAGGTGTCGGAGAAGGCCAGCATCTCCGCCTTCGCGAAGACGAGGGTGCCGAGATAGTCGTAGGCACCGGCCTTCTGCTGCTCGTGCGGCAGGCCCTTGGCCTGCAGCATGATCTGCTCGACCAGCGTGATCAGCCGTCTCGAGGTCTCGTTGGCCCAGTCCTGCGTCGCCGTCAGCGCCTCGGCGTGGAAGTGCGTGCGCACCTCGAAGAAGGCGACCAGCAGGTTGGTGCCGAAGGCGCCGCCGAGCTGGCGCATGAAGTTGGCGATGCCCGCGCCCTGGCGGACCTTGTCGGCCGGCAATGCCTTGAGCGAGGAGGCATTGAGGCTGGGATTGATGAAACCCAGCCCCAGCCGCGAGATCATCACGCAGCCGACCAGCGTCCAGAAGGTCGTGGCGACGTCGGCGGTGGACATGAAGATGAAGCCGGTCGTGAACAGCAGCAGCCCGGCGATGATCATGGTCGAGGCCGGAATCGCGTCGGCCATGCGCCCCGCGAGCGGGAAGATGAAGGCGAGCATGATGCCGGCCGGCATCATCATCAGCCCGGCCAGCAACGGCGTGAAGCCGATGATGGTCTGCACGAACACCGGGATGACGTAGGTCGATCCGTTCATGCCGAAGCCGAACACGAAGGCGATCAGTGCCGCGGCGGCGAACTCGACGTTGGCGAAGATCCGGATGTCGATCATCGCCCGCGGCGTGTGCAACTCCCACAGGACGAAGCCCACGGCCGCGAGGCCGCCGACAGTGAGACGCAGGACGATGGTGTCGGAGGACCAGCCCTCGCGCTGGCCGTCGGCGATGCCGGTCATCAGTCCCAGCAGCGCGCTGCACAGGAGCGCGAAGCCCAACCAGTCGAACGGCGGAATCTGCCGGGGCAGCGGTCGGCTGGGCATGAAGAACAGGCCGAGCACGGCGGCGAGCGCGCAGAACGGCAGCGAGATGTAGAAGACGTACCGCCAGGAGAAGTACTCGATCATCATCCCGCCCATGGTCGGGCCGATCGCCGGTGCGAACACCACGCCGAGGCCGAACACGCCCATCGCCATGCCGCGCCGCTCGGCCGGGAAGACGGTGAAGATGATCGCCATCACCAGCGGCTGCGCCACGCCGGCGCTGAACCCCTGCACGGTACGGAAGATGATCAGCACGTCCTCGGTCGGCGCCGCGCCGCCCATCAGCGCGCCCATCGAGAAGAAGAACAGCGCACCCACGAAGGTGCGCCGCTCGCCCAGCACGCCGGTGATCCAGGCGTTCATCAGCATGCCCGCGGTCATCGCCGCGGCGTAGGCCGACGACATCCATTGCGCCTTGTCCTGGCCGATGCCGAACGCGCCCATCACGTCCGGCACCGCGACGTTCACGGTGGTCATCGCCAGCACCATCGACACCACGCCGACCATGCCGGTGACGGTCACGTACCAGCGGTAATTGGGGCCGTAGCGGCGGCTCAGCTCCTGAGCATCTTCACTCCTCTCCCCCGATCGGGGGAGAGGTTGGGAGAGGGGACTACGCACGTCGATTCCCCCTCCTACTCTCTGCGCCTAGCGCGCAGGGCAATTGCAGATGAGCCCAGCCTTCCCCCGTCTGCGGGGGAAGGTGGCCCGAAGGGCCGGAAGGGGTCATGAGCCTCGTCGTCGAGCCGGCCGTGTCGAAGGTCACGCCCAGGTACGGCACGTCGGCATTCGTCGGCGGACCCCCATCCGGCGCTGCGCGCCACCTTCCCCCGCAGACGGGGGAAGGCATGACGTTTGGCTCCGGCACCCATATGCGATTGCCATGCCATAGCGAGGGAGAGGAATTTGACGCGCTACCGGATGTCAATTTCGACTTCGACCATCATGCCCGGCGTCAGCGGCTTGGGCGGGTTGGCGATGTCGATCTTCACCGGCACGCGCTGGGTGATCTTGGTGAAGTTGCCGGACGGGTTGGGCGTCGGCAGCAGGGCGAAGCGGGCGGTGGTGGCGCTGCCGATGCGCGTCACCTTGCCTTCGAAAGCGAGACCGGGATAGGCGTCGACCGAGACATGGACCGGCTGGCCGAGCTTCACCGAGCCGACCTGGGTCTCCTTGATGTTCGCCTCGACCCAGACCTCGGCCGGATTGTGCAGCATCAGGATGCGCTGGCCCGCGGCGACGTACTCGCCCGGCAGCACGAAGGTGCGGTCGATCACGGCCGGGATCGGGCTCTTGATCGTGCGGTCCTCGACGTCGACCTGCTGCTGGTGCATTTGCGCGGCAAGGTTGGCGACCTGATGCGTCAGCGCCTCGATCTGCGCGTCGATCACCTTCAGCCGCTGCTCGCCCGCCTTCGCCTCGTCGAGGCTGCCTTCGGCCTGCTGGTACTCGGCCTCGAGCTGCAGGATCTGGAACTCGAGCTTGTTCACCGCCGTCTGCGCCGTCTGCAGCTGGCGCTCGTTGGCGACCTTGGTGGCGTAGAGCTTCTGGGTGCGGTCGAGCTCGATCTTGGCGAAGTCGAGGTCCGACTGCAGCGCCTCGCGTGCCTTCTCCCGCACGGCGACGCCGGAGGTCCGCGTCTTAATCGCCGTCTCGACCTGCTCGCGGGTGAAGGTCCGCTCGGCCTTGAGTCGCGAGCGCTCGGTGCGGATACCCTCGATCTGGGCCTTGAGGGCGTCGACCTTCAGCTTGGAGGCGCGATCGTCGATCTTCACCACCACGTCGCCCTGGCCGACATGCGCCCCTTCGAGGGCCGGCATGTCGACGATCCAGCCGTCGGCGCGGCTCGAGATGGTGACGATGTCGGCGGTGGCCCGCGCGTCGTACTCGTAGATGTGGGTGAAGCGGAGATAGGTCTCGTAGGCGCCATAGGCGACGCCCAGCAGCACCACGGCTGCAATGGCGGCGACTCGCGGCCGGAAGAGAAAGAGGCGGCGGCGACTGCTGGCCCAACCGGGCTGGCTCTGGGCCTGTCCAAGAGCCGGGGGATTAACCGTCTGATCCAAGATGACAAATCATAAAGGTGAAACAAATCGCGGACCATGCATGCAAAAGCGCCCCTCCCTTGCCAAATCAGACGATGATAGGTGAATAGCCGTTCATATCGCCTTCTTCCGCCCGCACTGCAAAATCATCTAAACCATCCAAGGATTTCGCCATGCCCGATGCCTCGCAGTCGCTGCCGCGCCAGCTCGACGTCGTGATCGTGGGTGGAGGCTTGGCCGGCCTCTACGCCATCCATCGCCTGCGCAAGGTCGGCCTCAAGGTGCGGGCCTACGAGGCGGGCTCGGGCGTCGGCGGCACCTGGTTCTGGAACCGCTATCCCGGCGCGCGCTGCGACGTCGAGAGCCTCGAATATTCCTACTCGTTCGACGAGCAGCTGCAGCAGGACTGGAAGTGGCCGGAACGCTACGGCACGCAGCCGGAGATCCTGAAGTACATCAACCACGTCGCCGACCGCTTCGACCTGCGCCGCGACGTGCAACTGAACACCCGCATCAAATCGGCGGTGTTCGACAGCCAGGCCAACCAGTGGGTGGTGAAGACCGACGGCGGCGAGGAGATCCATGCGCGGTACTGCGTGATGGCGGCAGGCAACCTGTCGACTCCGCGCGTGCCGGACTTCAAGGGCCTGAGGGACTTCAAGGGCAAGTGGTACCACTCGGGCCTGTGGCCGCATGAGGGTGTCGACTTCTCGGGCCTGCGCGTCGGCGTGATCGGCACCGGCTCGTCGGGCGTGCAGATGATCCCGATCATCGCCCAGCAGGCGAGCCACCTCACGGTGTTCCAGCGCACCGCCAATTTCAGCCTGCCGGCGCGCAACACGCCGATGCCGGAGGAGAAGGAGCGCGCGCACAAGGCCGAGTATGCGCAGCGGCGAGCGGCGGCGATGGAGACGCCCTTCGCGATCGGCGGCCATGCCAAGCCGACCAAATCGGCGCTGGCCGTCGACAAGGCCGAGCGCGATGCCGCCTACGAGGCGAAATGGCAGGAGGGCGGCTCGATCAGCTACCTCTATGCCTACACCGATCTCCTGGTGAACAAGGAGTCCAACGACACCGCATCGGAGTTCGTGCGCAACAAGATCCGCGCCATGGTGAAGGACCCGAAAACCGCGGAGCTCCTGGCGCCCAAGGACCATCCGATCGGCACCAAGCGTCTGTGCCTCGATACCAACTACTACGAGACCTACAACCGGCCGAACGTGCGGCTCGTCGACGTGCGGTCCGATCCCATCGAGTCGATCACGCAGACAGGCCTCAAGCTGAACTCGGGCGCGGCCTTCGAGCTCGACGCGATCGTCTTCGCCACCGGCTTCGACGCCATGACCGGCGCGCTGAACGAGATCGATGTGCGTACGACCGACGGCGCCGTGCTGCGCGAGCACTGGCTCGGCGGACCGCTCACCTATCTCGGCCTGATGGTGGCGGGCTTCCCCAACATGTTCATCGTCACCGGGCCGGGCAGCCCGGGCGTGAAGACGCAGATGATCGCGAGCATCGAGCAGCACGTCGACTGGATCGCCGACGCGATCGACCATCTCGGCAGGCACCAGCTCGACCGCATCGAGCCGACGACGAGCGCCGAGACCGACTGGGTGCATCACGTCAACCAGGTCGCCGATTCGACCCTCTATCCGCTCGCGAACTCCTGGTACATGGGCGCGAACATTCCCGGCAAGCCGCGGGTGTTCATGCCCTATGTCGGCGGGTTCGATCGCTACAAGAAGCATTGCGACGCCGTTGCGGCGCAGGGCTACCGGGGCTTCACCCTCAGTCGACACGAGACCGTCACCGCTTGAACCACGTCTACGTCTACCACCGCATCGATACCGCGCCGCGTCAGTGGCAGGCGGTGGCCGACCGGCTGGCATCCGAGGGCGCCGCGCGCATCGCGGCGGCCAATGGCATACTGTACGGCCTGTGGCGCAGCCAGATCGGCCGGCCGCGCGACGAGATCCAGGCGATCACCGCGTGGCCGGGCGCCATCCGCGCCGCCGAGGCCGAGCGCCTGCTGCTGCAAGGCGAGCCCGACGTGTGGACGCGGCGCAGTGAGCTGCTGTACCCGACCCTGCGACCCAAGGACACGACGCCGCCGAAACGCCAGGGCAACTATGCCTTCCGCTGGTTCGCCACGCCGGAGAACCATTGGCCCGAGTTCCTCGATCTCTGCGCCCAGGCCTGGCCGGGCTTCGAGAGTGCCTACGATTCGCAGATCATCGGCCTGTGGCAGGCAGTCGGCGACCGCACGGCCACCGCTGCGGACGAGGTGACGGGCGCCGGCATCCATGCCGGCGTGCGCAGCCTGCTGCTGACGCGGCGGCCCAACCTCGCCATGTGGGAGCGCTCCAAGATCCCCCAGGGCAAGGCGGAATCGAAGGTCCGCGACGCGCTCAGCCGCCGCTACGACCTCTGCGACTGGACCATCGTCTCGACGGCGACGCTGCTGACGGCGTCCGACAAGCAGGACAAGGCGCGCTGGACCTAGCAGGCTGTTGAAGAAGTCGGTTAACGGCGAGCGATGAAGGCAATGTCATCACCGTTGTCGAGGGAGATCTCGCCCTTGAGGGAACCGTCGTCCTGCAGTTCAGCCCAGCCGCG
>Ga0070738_10000664_pt1 | contig 90251 bp, 82 predicted proteins | sample Coa_R2_2_FD_66446 | JGI IMG/M metagenome (GOLD analysis project Ga0070738, IMG submission 66446) | Surface soil microbial communities from Centralia Pennsylvania, which are recovering from an underground coalmine fire - Coalmine... | ecosystem: Environmental > Terrestrial > Soil > Unclassified ...
GCCGCCACGCCGGTTTTCAAGACCGGTGCCTTAAACCGCTCGGCCACCCATCCTAGAGAATTCGTCCTAGCGTCACGCGCAGGGGTCTATCAAATTTTATTCGATTGCCAACAAATTCGAAAATAGGAATTCTTTTAGAAGTTGAAGGAGAGGCTGATTGCTCCGAAGTCGTCGTTTCCGTGCTGACCCCTGAACTCCTGAGTGCGCAACACCTCGGTCAGGGCTATGCGAACACCGTAAATGATCAAGGCGACGCCGCCTTGAACCTCGCCGACAAGAGTCTTCTTGGGAACCGACAGGCTTTTGGCAAAGCTGTTGCCGTCGAGGAAAATGTTATGGCCGACGACCCGTCCGTCGGCTCCGGCGAAGAAATAGAATCCAAAATCCCGTCCGGTGTCCTCGCCCGACAGGAAGAAGTCGGAGCCGGTGAGCCCCGGCCGAATGCGGGGCGGACCGTAATCGGCCGGCAGATCGCGGCCGAGCCGAATTATTCCGCCCGCTGAGCCATCGATCATGACATTGCCGACCTCGGCCCCAACGCTGGGCGTCACGTCGAACCCGAAGCCGCCGATCTCGGTCTGCCAAATCGACCGCCATTTGTGATCATAGGAGATCAGCAAGCCGGGCTCGCTCTTGAGCTGATTGTTCCATCCCTTCGGATCCTCGTTGGCAAAGGCCCAGCGATGGAAATCGCGCTGGACCGCCTTGCCCTCGGCCGCCCTGCCGACCACGCCGAGCTCGAACTCCAGCGTGTCGAGCTCGCCCAGAATGGCCGGCGCGGTCGGATCCGGTCTATTGGTCTTGATGAGGGTGAGGCCGGCATAGAGCCAGCCCGCATAAGGCCGATCGTTCAGAATGGGCGCCGAGGTCTTGAGATTCTGGGGCGTGAAGAGACTCTGTCCGAAAGACCACCCCACCCGCTCATTGCTTCCCATGTCGCCGATGAAGGGGAGCGACCGCGCCAGCCGCTCGACCGCGCCCAGATCATCTGGGGCACTCGGCGGCGGCAGCCAGTCGAACCTCAGGCCGTTCGTATAATGCCGGTCCCGATTGTTCGGACTGAAAAAATCGTTCTCCACCTGGATGTTGAGGGTGCCGTTGTCGGGTGCCGCCGCGGCCGGAAAGCCAAAAGCTTGCAGGACAATCAGCCCTGCCAGAGGCAGCGCTCCACGCATCTGTCATCGAGCTCCATGCTCCGACGGCGCAGCTCGCCGCCTGGCAAATAACATCTCGGGAGCCGGAAATGTTCAGCGGCAGAAAGGCGCGGCCGGAAGCTGAGCGGTCCAGGCCCGCGTCGGAGGAAGGTCGACGGGGTAGCGGAAACTGCCGATCGGGCGCCATTTGCCTCCATCGTTGAGGAGGAGGCTCGCTTGACCTGCCGGTAGCGCGATGCGTTCGCCGCCTCCGCCATCCGCCTCCATCCCCGGAGGCGTGCAGGAGATCAGCGCATAATTATCGCCCTTCTCTGCGGCGATCTTGAGCGTCTGGGGATCTGCGGTCGGAAACGCGTCGAACGACGACAGGGCATGACGCGGCGTTGTCATCGCGAGCGCCACCCGCAGCATATAGGCGACGGCGTTGTTGTCGCCGGGAAGGAGCAGCGCGACATGATCACCGTCGCGCATGTGATGCGCGGCGAATTTCGCCAGATCCCAGACAAGCGGCTGGGGTTCGCGTCGATCGAACCTGATCCAGGACGAGGCGACGACCGGCGCGGCGAGCGCGATGACGATGGCGCCGGCCTCGAGAAACTGCCAGCTGGGGCCAAGGTCGGGGGCCCCGCGCTCGAGCCAGGTGGCATGCACGATGGCCACGGCGGCGAGCGTGGCGAGAAGGCCTAGATGCAAATTGTACCGGAAGAAGGAATGCGCCGAAGCACCCATTCCGCCCGGGAAATGCGCCACATAGGTGAAAGCAAGGAAGAGCGTGTAGAGGATGGTCATGCCGGCCGTCAGGAGGAATAGCCGTACGACCGGCGTCTGATGCCATCTGAGCGTAAGCGGGATCGCGCCCAGCGTCACGCCGTAGAGCAGAAGAAAGAAGGGAAGTCGCTCCCAAATATGCTGCCCCATGCTGGCGATGATCTGCGGCAGTTGGGCGAAATTCCATTGAGAAGGCGGCAAAAAGGTAAGCTCGGCATCCGGTGAGAAATGCCTGCTCACATACATGCGCCAAACGCCCCAGAGCAGCATCGCTGGCAAGAAGGCGGGAAGAAAGGACGCGATGGCGCGCCGGGGGCCTATGCGGCGATCGAAGGCGGCGATGAGGAACGAGACGCCGACGATGCACGCAACGAGGAAGATGCTGACCTGCTTGATGGCCACGCCGGCAAGCAGCACGAATGTGAGGGCGAGCCGCTCGTGATCACCCGAACGCCCCGCCGCGCGCGCGGCGATCAGCCTTTCGGACTGCCAAGCGGCGAAAGCCATCGCCACCGCGATGGCCGGATCGCCGTAGCCGCTGAACTGGATTTTGGGATCGAAGCCCGGGTTGAGGAAGGTCGTCAGTAGCAGCGCCCCGCCGACGGCGTACCAGGAGGGCGGTGCGCCATATCCGACCTCGGCGCCGCGCATGCTCCGCGCCAATAATAGCGCAAAGGCGAGCTGAAGCAGCAGATTTACATGCGTGAGGGCGGCCGGTGGGAAGTCCGGCGCGAGCAAGGCCGGAATGAAAGCGGCGAGCTGAAGATTATAGGGAAAGGCCGGCCAGACCGCGAGCATCGGCGGTCGGTCGATGCCGGGGAATCTGCCGTAATCATAGAGATACACTGCGTTAGGCAGCTGGTTGGTGAAGGTATCGGGCAGGGCCGGCATTGCAGAGGCGAAGACTGCGATCAGGGGAAGCGCCAGGGCGATGAGACGTCCCAGGGCCACGAGGTCGCTCCCCGCGAGCCTGCCCCTCGGCAGCAGCGCGGCGACCGCCGCGACCGCGATCAGAGCCACGGCCGGTGTTCGCATGTTTTCGGGAGTCAGCACGCCCCAGAGCGTCAGCACCAGCGAGATCAGCCCCCAGCCGGCTACCAGCGCCACTTCCGGGAGCGTGCGGGCGCCCAACATGGCGCGGCCCAATACGAGCATCACGAGGCCGCTGGCGAGCACCGCCAGCAGACCCGCGACCTGAGTCCAGGTCGGAATCAGCTCCAGGAGGGCGGCCGGGTCAGGAAACGTCCATTGAATCATTGCGAAGCAAACTCTCGCGCTTCGGGAAGGCGGATCAAGGCGAACCGCGGGGAATCGAAAAGGATAGGGCCCGGCAGACTAGCCCTGTCCATTGGCTGCGGCGGATCGATCACGGCTAGGACGTCATAGCCGGGAAGGGGCGGCAAATCTCGGTTCTTGATGCCGCGCCATAAACGGTCGCTGCTCGCTTCTTTGGCGAGCTCCTCGGCGATATGGGTCAGCCGAATCGGCTGCTGCGCAGGGTCCGCGAAAATAGTGGGGACGAAAGCGTCCCGACGAGCTGCGGCCAACACCGGAAAGTGGAGCAAAGGAATGCCCCCGGCCTGCGTCGACCCGACCGGCGCCGCGATTGCAAGCGCGCCGCCCTTCGGGACGAGGTCGAGAGCTGGGATGAGCTCAGCATAGAGCTTGTCCGCTTTCATCCATATGACGCTCAAGACCGCAAGCCTCGCCAAGAACAGCACGAGCGCGCCCGAGGCCACGAGGAGTCGCCCCTTGCGACTGATTTGGCTCCAATCGGTGCTCGCGACGAACATGAAAGCGATGGCGATCGGCAGACGGTGGTCCAGCCCGGAAGCTGAAAGAAGCCGGCTCGGAACAGCGACATAAGCCGCAAGCAGCAGGAGCAGGCTCCAGCGCAGCGATGGATAAACGCGGATCGCGCCCCGTATCAGGCCGTAAACAACGGCGATCAGGACAATGGCGAAAGTCAGCCCGTCGAAAATCCGGCTGTAATTGTCAAAGATGGACACCGGCAGATCGAGTTTGCGGAGAATGTTGCCATAGGCGATTCCGGTAACGACGCTGGAGGTCGGCGAGAACACGAAGAGCAGGGCGCCCGGAACGAGGCTAGCGATTGCTAATAGAGGCTCCATTTTTCCGTTGTCATTCCCGCGAAAGCGGGAATCCATTTGGCCGTCATTTCGCTGCTGGAGCAGGGATTCCCGCTTTCGCGGGAATGACGAAGAAAATGCATAGGCAACGAGCGCGAGCCCGTAGCATCCGAACGCTGCCAGATGGGCGAAATAGAGCGCTGTCGCCGCAAGGATTCCAACGAGGAGCCGCAACCAGGCTGGATGTTTCTTTAGGGCGATCCACGCCGCTAGCGCCCAGAGCATGAGGGCCAGCCCGGCAAGGTAATTCAGGAAACCCCAGAGAAGCATCCGGTTGTAGAGCAGCAGGAAACCGGCCAGCGGGAACATTGACCAGCGCGCGAAGACTACCCGATGGAGCGCGAGACAGCCGCCGGCGAGGGCGATCAGAATAGCGGCCAGGGAGAGGCGCATCGCGACCTCGACCGGCATCAGCCGCGCGATCCAGGGCACGATGAGGTCGAGGGCGAGGTTGGGTAGCGGAGCCCAGGCCGCATCGTACCAGCGCGCCAAAGCCGGCGAACCCGGGAGCGCGGCTAAAATATGCATGCGGGCGAGATGGTTAGGATAATCCAGGATGGGCGGAAGCCGTACCAGGGCGACCGGCAGCGACGCCAAGGCCGAAAGGAGAAGAAAGGCCCCCCAGACCGCGCGTCCACGCGGCACCTGACCGCAGATCATCTTCGACTCAGAACCGGCTGGCCGAGACCCAGCCGAAAATCGCGAGCCCCGAGGCGAGGAGGAGCATCAGCCAGGTAAGGCTCGCGCCGATCGCGCGAGGGGCCGACGGTCCGGCGCTGCGCGTCAGCCCGAAACCGTGAAGCAGGCGGCCGACCAGGAGAAGGATACCGAGGAAATGGACGATTCGGCCGCTGAACCCTTGGACCTCGATCCCCGCCAACAGAATGAGCGCGAGCGGGGCATATTCGGTCAGATTGGCCTGGGCGCGAACCACGCGCTGCAGCGCGGGCACGCCGCCATCGCCGATCAACACTTTGCTGCCCACGCGCTGGCGCGAAACATTGTAGGACAGGACGAGCAGCAAAATGCCGAGCAGCCCGGCATAAAGCGGCGTGATCCAATTCGGAGAATCGTCCATGAGAAGGGGGTCGCGGTCGGTGGGACGCCGACCTTAGGCCCCTCGGGTCGAGCCCACAAGCGCCTGCGGCATGGTTACAATCGGCTTCTATGGAACCAATTTGTATATTCAGCCGATTGTAAGCATTCCGGTACTAGGATTGTTGCCCAAAAGCGTCAGATAGGACGTCCAATCGCCCATGCTCGCGAAGCTTCTCAACCGCATCCCGATCGCTCATCGCCAGTTTATTGCCTTCTGCCTCGTGGGCGGAATCGGATTTTTCGTCGACGCCGGTTCCTTCTCGATCCTCTTTCGATGGGTCGGATTGGATCGAGTCACGGCAAGGTTGATCTCGATTTTCGTGATCGCCATGACCGGCTCATGGCTCCTCAATCGGTCGATCACTTTTCGGGACCGCCGCGACCAGCCGCTCTGGCAGGAATATCTGAGATTTGCCGCAGTCAATTCCATCGGCAACCTGGGAAATTTTGCCACCCATGCCGCGCTCGTCGAGACGGTGCCGCTTTTCATTCGCATACCGGAACTTGCCATCATCGTCGGCACTGCGGTCGGCGTGGCTTTCAACTTCACGGGCTCGAAATACTTCGTGTTCCGTCGCGCGGAGTCGACGCCTTAGTCGTCGAGGACTCCCCCATTACCGGCTCCAGCGCGGCCGCGATCGTCTCCTTCTTTTCCCGCGGCATGAGTTTCATGACGAGAATGAAGCCCGAGAGGATCATGCATATCCCGTTCGACGCGATCAGCGGCCAAGCATTTTGCATGGCTCCATAGCTGGTCCAAAGCGCGAAACCGGTGACCGTGATCGCGTACATTCCGGCCGAGATACTGCACGTGTCGCGCGTGCGGATGATTTTGACAGCCTGGGGAAGAAAGCTGACGGTCGACGCTACTGCCGCGACCGCCCCGACGGAGGTTGCGATACTCATGGGCACTCCAACAGCCGCCCTGATGGAACACCCCGATCATCGAATTGTGCCCTACCCCGACCGCAGATAGCGGACGGCCTGGTCGCGGCGGAAAAGGTAGAGAAGTGTACGGAGTGCTTGGCCACGGCCGCTCGTGAGGCCGGGATCGCGTTCGACGATGAGGCGGGCGTCATCGGCCGCGATCGCCAACAGATCTCCATGCCGGATGGGGTCGGCAAAACGAAAATCCGGTAGGCCGCTCTGCCGCGTGCCCAAGAGATCGCCCGCACCACGCAAACGCAGATCCTCTTCGGCAATCCGAAATCCATCCTCGGTTTTGCGGATAATGGACAGACGTTCTCGCGCGGTCTCGCCGAGCGGGCCGGCATAAACCAAGAGGCAGGTCGACTTGTCGCGACCGCGGCCCACCCGTCCTCGGAGTTGGTGAAGCTGGGCGAGGCCGAAGCGCTCGGCGTGCTCGATCACCATGATCGTGGCCTCCGGCACATCGACGCCGACCTCGATCACGGTGGTCGCGACCAGCAGGTCGAGCGCGCCTTCGGCAAAGGCCGACATGACGGCGTCGCGCTCCGGGCCCTTCATGCGGCCATGAATGAGGCCGACCCGCTCGCCAAAGCGGGCGCGAAGCATCGCGTGGCGTTCGCGCGCGGCGGCCAGATCGCTGTCGTCCGACCCTTCGATGAGCGGACAGACCCAATAGATCCGAGCACCGCCGCCGATCGCGCGGTCGAGGCCATCCACGACCTCGTCCAGCCGCTCGATCGGCACCGTGCGCGTGTCAACCGGCGTACGGCCCGGCGGCTTCTGGTCCAACCGAGAGACGTCCATGTCGCCATAGGCAGCGAGGGTGAGGCTGCGCGGGATCGGCGTGGCGCTCATCACCAGCGCGTCGACACCACGCCCTTTCGCGGTGAGCTGCGATCGCTCGTCCACCCCGAAGCGATGCTGTTCGTCCACCACGGCCAAGGCCAGATCCGCGAATGCCACATCCTCCTGCACCAGCGCATGGGTGCCGATCAGGATCCCGGCCCGGCCGTCCGCGACCGCAGTTAAAAGCTCGTCGCGACGCTTGCCCTTGTCCCGACCGGTAAGGAGATCGACCCGTACCCCCAGTCGCTCGCAGATCAGGTCGATCGTCGCGAAATGCTGGCGCGCGAGCAGCTCGGTCGGCGCCATGAGCGCAGCTTGCCGCCCAGCCTCGACCGCCGACAGCATCGCAAGCAGGGCGACGATCGTCTTGCCGCTGCCGACATCACCCTGCAGCAGGCGAAGCATGCGCTGGCTGCTCGCCATGTCGCGCTCGATCTCGCCCAGCGCCCGCTGCTGCGCGCCGGTCAGCGCGTAGGGGAGGGCCGCGATCGCCGCAGCTTTGAGCTTACCAGAGCCGAGCGTTGGCCTGCCGCCGCTTCGACGGTGCTGCTCACGGATCAACGCAAGCGCGAGCTGATGGGCGAGTAGCTCGTCGTAAGCCAGCCTTTGCCGGGCCGGCGCATCGGGCAGTAGCTCGGCCTCGCTTTCCGGCCGATGGACTGCGGACAGCGCCTCGCGCCATCCGGACCAGCCGCGGCGGCGCTTCAGTTCCTGATCCTGCCATTCCGGCAGCTCCGGCACTCGTACAAGCGCCGCGCGCATCATCTTGTCGAGCATGGCGGGCGTAAGCCCGGCCGTCAGGCGGTAGACCGGCTGGATGGTGGCGATACGCTCTCTTTCGCTGACCGGCAGAATCGCATCAGGGTGGGCCATTTGCGGTAAGCCATGGAAGAAGTCGATCTTGCCGCTAACCAGCCGCTTCGCTCCGATCGGGAGCTGCTTCAGAAGGTACGGACCGCGCACATTGAAGAAGACCAGATCTATGAATTTGGTCTCGTCGCGGCACCGAACCTTATAGGGACGACCGCGGCCGCCCGGCTCATGCTTTTCGATCGTCAGCTCGAGCGTCGCCATGCAGGCGTGGTCCAGCTCAGCCACTTTGGGCATGTAACGCCGATCGATCAGCCCCACCGGCAGATGGGATACCAGATCGACGATTTCCGGCCCGGCCAGCCGAGTCAGGGCCTTCGACAGGTGCGTACCGACGCCAGCCAGCGCAGACACTGGCTGGAACAACGTCTCCAGGCTAGGCGGCCTCATCCGGCGGCGCGACTCTGCGGCGTTGGCATTCATCGCGAAAGTGTATCGGCTCGACCTCCTGCCGGTCAGCCCCGGGGCTGACTCTCGGCATCACGCGTTCTATATGGAGCGCCATAATATGACCGTCGATCCTGCTTCCGACCCCGCGCAACCGCTCGAGGCGCTTCGGCGCAAGCTCGGATTCCGCGCGTGGCATAGAGGTACGCGCGAGGCCGATCTTCTGATCGGCAGCTTTGCCGACCGCCATCTGGCCGATTTCAGCCCCGACGAACTTCGCCAATTCGAGCGGCTTCTGACGGAAAACGATCCGGACATCTACGACTGGATGACTGGACGCAAGACGGTGCCCCGGGAACATGCGAACCGGGTTACCGAGCTTCTGAGGCAGTTCCAATTCGCTTCCAAGACACCGTGATGCTTCTTCCACCGAATCTGCGTCGCGACCCTGGACGGGCGCTGACGCTCGCGGGCGCTCCCGAAGGGCACGACGCCCGTCTCTTGGCCGAGCTCGCCCAGCGCGAACCGAACGGGCTCCTGCACGTCGCGCTCGATGATGGTCGCGCGGCAAGGCTGAGCGATCTCATCGCGTTTTATGCGCCGGATTTGGAGCTCGTGAGCTTCCCAGCCTGGGACTGCCTTCCCTATGACCGGGTCTCGCCGAATGTCGAAATCGTGGGCCAGCGCATCACCGCCCTGGCGCGGCTGCTGACCAAGGCCGAGCGGCCGAGGCTCATCATCGCGACGGTCAACAGCATCACGCAGCGGGTGGCGCCGAGCGAGATGATTGAGGGCGCGATCTTCTCGGTAACGCCGGGCGGCCGGATCGATATGGACCGGCTTCAGACCTATTTCGCCGAGAACGGCTATGTCCGCGCCGAAACCGTGCGCGAGCCCGGCGAATATGCGGTCCGCGGCGGCATCGTCGACCTGTTTCCACCAGGCTTCGAGGAGCCTGCGCGCTTGGACCTTTTCGGCGACGAGGTCGAGAAGATTCGCAGTTTCGATCCGCTGTCGCAGCGGACCACTGGGGAGCGCGAAGCGCTGTCGCTCCGGCCGATGGCTGAATTCACCCTCGACGAGGCGTCGGTCGCACGCTTCCGCACCGGCTATCGCGAGTTGTTCGGCGCCGTCGTCGATGAAGATCCTCTCTACGAGGCGGTGACAGCTGGCCGCCGCTATGCCGGCATGGAGCATTGGTTGCCATTGCTTCATCAGCGGCTGGAGACCCTCTTCGACTATCTGCCGGACACGGCCGTATCGATGGATCCCCAGGCTGATGAGGCGATTCAGGCGCGATTGGCCCAGATCGCGGAGTTCCACCAGGCCCGGCTTGATCTACAGAAGACCGAAGCGCGGGCCAATGCACCGGTCTATAAGCCTCTGCCGCCTAACCGGCTTTACCTCGCGGGCGAGGAATGCGCGTTTATCCTCGCGGGCCGCCCAGTCGTGCGCCTTTCGCCCTTCGGCCACGTCGAGGGAGCCGTCGACAGCATCGACGGTGGCGGGCGTCGCGGGCGGGACTTTTCCGACGTCCGCGCCCAGCAAGGCGCCGACCTCTACCGCGCAATCGGCGAGTATATCGCCCACTACAAATCCGAGGGGCGGCTGTGCCTGATCGCGGCCTACAGCCAGGGCTCGCGTGACCGGCTCGCAGGCGTGCTGATCGAGCATGGGCTGGAGCGAGTCGTGCCAGTGGCGGGCTGGGCCGACGCGCAGCGCCTACCTAAAGCCGAGACGGGAATCGTCGTGCTGGCGCTCGAGACCGGCTTCGTCGGCCCCGATCTCTGCGTTCTTTCCGAACAGGACATTCTGGGCGATCGCCTCGCCCGACCACAGAAGAAGCGCCGACGCAGCGACAAATTCACGATCGATGTCGGCGAGCTCAACGAGGGCGACCTCGTCGTCCATGCCGAGCACGGAATCGGCCGCTATGCCGGGCTGGAGACGCTCACAGTCTCTGGCGCGGCGCATGATTGCGTGCGGATCGTCTATGCCGGTGACGACAAGCTCTATGTCCCGGTCGAGAATATCGACGTTCTGTCACGCTACGGCTCGGAGGAGACGGCGGTCGCGCTGGACAAGCTGGGCGGTGGGGCCTGGCAGGCGCGCAAGGCCAAGGTCAAGAAGCGCCTCAAGGATATGGCCGAGCAGCTTCTCAAGATCGCGGCGGCTCGATTGCTGCATCAGGCCGAACCTTTATCGTCCCCGACCGGCATCTACGAAGAGTTCGCTGCTCGCTTCCCGTATCCCGAGACTGAAGATCAGCTCCGCGCCATCGAGAATATCCTCGAGGATCTGGGATCGGGTAAGCCCATGGATCGCCTCGTATGCGGGGATGTCGGCTTCGGCAAGACCGAGGTTGCGCTTCGTGCCGCCTTCATCGTCGCCATGAGCGGCTTGCAGGTCGCGGTCATCGTACCGACCACGTTGCTCAGCCGTCAGCACTTCCAGACCTTCCAGCGCCGCTTTGCCGGACTGCCGCTCCGGGTTGCCCAGCTATCGCGCCTCGTTTCCAGCGCGGACGCGGCGAAGGCCAAGGAAGGGCTCGCGGACGGTTCGGTGGACATTGTTATCGGGACGCATGCCCTTCTCGGGAAGACGGTGAAGTTCGCCCGGCTGGGCCTGCTGGTGGTCGACGAAGAGCAGCATTTCGGAGTGAAGCAGAAGGAGAAGCTCAAGGAGATGGGGGAGGGCATCCATGTGCTGACCCTCACGGCAACGCCCATCCCGCGGACCCTGCAGATGGCGCTCGCGGGCGTCCGCGAGCTTAGCCTGATCACGACGCCGCCTGTCGACCGCCTGGCGGTCAGAACCTTCGTTCTGCCCTATGACCCGGTCGTCATTCGCGAAGCTATCTTGCGCGAGCAGTTCCGAGGCGGGCAGAGCTTCTATATCTGCCCCAGGCTCGAGGACATGCCACATGTCGAGGAGCGCCTGAAGAAGCTCGTTCCCGAGATCAAGTATGTGACGGCTCATGGACAGCTTCCGGCCGTCGATCTCGAGGCGCGGGTTGCCGCTTTCTACGACGGCGAATACGACCTGTTGCTGGCGACGAACATTGTCGAATCCGGCCTCGACATTCCGCGCGCCAACACGATGATCATCCATCGCGCCGATCTTTTCGGCCTGGCGCAGCTCTATCAGCTGCGCGGCCGGATCGGACGATCGAAGCTGCGTGGCTATGCCTATCTGACTCACTCGGCCGGCAAGCTGCTGACGAAGTCGGCGCAGCAGCGCCTGGAAGTGATCGAGACTTTGGACAGTTTGGGCGCCGGCTTTACGTTAGCGAGCCACGACCTGGACCTCAGGGGAGCCGGCAACCTCCTGGGCGAGGAGCAATCGGGCCATATCCGCGAAGTCGGCGTTGAGCTCTATCAACAGATGCTGGAGGAGGCGGTTGCCGCCGCCAAGGCAGGCGTGCCCGAGGAGGCGGTCGAGACCCAGCATTGGCAGCCGCAGATCAATCTCGGAATTCCTGTCCTGATTCCAGAAACTTATGTCAAGGACTTGAATGTCCGCTTGAACCTATACCGCCGACTGGCCGAGCTCAAGACGCGCGAGGAACTGGACGCCTTCGGTGCTGAGCTGATCGATCGCTTCGGTCCGCTGCCGCCGGAAGTCGAGAATCTTCTGGACACGGTGGTCATCAAGCAGCTCTGCCGGAGCGCCGGCGTCGAGCGGCTCGACGTCGGGCCGAAGGGCGCGGTGCTGAGCTTCCGCAACAACACTTTCGCCCATGTCGATCAGCTCATGAGCTGGGTCATGAAGCAGGCTGGCACCGTCAAAATCAGGCCCGATCAGAAGCTCGTCTACAGCCGTGCTTGGGAGGAGCCGGCTCGGCGCCTCACCGGCGCCCGCTCGCTGATGAGCGAGCTGGCGCTGCTCGCGGCTTAAATCGTCGCGACCAGTATTTCCTCGGCATTGTTCGGCGGCCGGAGGCCGTCGGTACGGCCCGCGAAATAGCGCTCCGCGAGAGCGGCCGCCGACACATGTCGCGCCTCTATGAAGCCGCACGCGCGGGCGAGCGCCAGCATCTCCGATGGAGTGAAGAAGCTGATAAACGGCGTTCCGCTGGCGCGCGCTCCTTTCGCCGCCAACTCGAGCCCCGGGCGCGCCTCGGGATCCGCAAGCTCTAGAGGCAATATGAATGTCATAACGAGCATGGAACCCGGAGCAAGCGCCGCCACCTCTCGCAGGGAGGCCGCGACGGCTTCCTTGGTAAGGTACATACTGACACCAGCAGAGGCCACGAGCGTCCGCTTGTGCGGGTCGAAACCGGCGGCCTTCAGCTCAGCCCATAAGGAACCGTCGGCTTCGAAATCGACTGGCACGAACCGCAGCCACTCGGGAACGCCGAAGCCCAGTTCGATCAGGCGTTGCCGTTTCCATGCCTGAGGGCCGGTCTTGTCGACTTCGAATATTCGAAGTCGGGAGGCGATTTCCGGTCGGCGTTGGGCAAAAGTATCGAGACCGGCCCCGAGGATGACATATTGGCTCATTCCCTGATTTGTCTTCTCAGCGACCAGATCCTCGATGAAACGGGCGCGGGCAACGATCGACGCGCGAAATGATTTCGTGAATTGCGGATCCATATCCGGGCGGCTGCGCCAGCCTTCATCCGGCGGGGCCAGTTTCAGACCGGTCGTATCCGCCAGGACATGCGGCGGCGCATCGACCTCGACATGTAGGGCGCGCCAAAGGGCGACCCGTATCGCCGTGCTGTCGGGTACGGCGTCTCGTTCATCGGTCATGCTTGGTCTCACTCTGAAATAATTGATGCTCGAAGGAGGCCCAAGTCTGTTCGGCTACCGCCTGCAGGTCCGGAAGAGCCGCTCGAGCGGTTCGCAAGTTCTTTGCTTTAGCCGCCTTTTCGATCGCCCGGGCATGCGCGCGCAGTCGCGGGGCACCAAAGGTCGCCGAAAGCCCCTTGAGGGCGTGCGCCTCGCGAGCGAGGGTCGTGAGATCGCCTCGCGCCAATAGGCTGGCGATCCGCGCGAGGCGTTCACGTCCGCCCTCCAGATAATGAGCGAGGAGTTTAGAAAAAAGATCCGGTGTCGTGTCGGCGCGTAGCCGCTCGAGCCGGTCGGGCTCGATCAGCGGCGGGTCGTGCTTTTCGGGTAGGCCGAGACGTTCAGCGACTGCTGCGACTATGTCCATCTCGGCGACGCGTTCGACAGTCGTGATCTCGGCCAATCGGTCACCGAGACTCGCGGCCGATGCCGATGTAAGCACCAGCTCGTAATCTCGGAGCAGCGCCAGCTCCCCGGCATGAATAGCGTCGATCGCCGTGTCGACAGCGTATCCTGCTTCCGTCAAGATCGTTTCGAGACGTGCACGATCGATAGGGTTTCCTTCGACCACCAGCACGCGGCCGCCATAGCCAGACCTGCTAACGCTCATGGCGGCGGATGAAGCTCTCGATGTCGTCCAATATTGATGCCCGCCAGCGAAAGGCGGGCGCCAAGGCCAGCACGCTGCCCAGATGCGCGATGCCTGGATAGAGATGCTCCTCGACGCTGCCGCCGACCGCGTGCATGCGCTCGCTCAGATTCAAGGTGTTGTAGGGACCCACGGTAATGTCGGCGGTACCAGTGAGCAGTAGCAATGGCGGAGCATCCCGGCGGGCAAAGCGGATCGGCTGGGTCAGGCTCATGTCGGATACCACCTCGAAGATCGGCTTCACGTCGGGGCGAGTTAGAGGCAGGAAATCATAGGGGCCGGAGATGCCGACGGCGCCGGCAATGTCCTCGGTCGAGAGGCCGGCATTTTCCAAATATTCCTCGTCCAGCGCCAGCATTACGGCGTTGTAGGCACCCGCGGAATGACCGATCAAGAAGATGTTCCTCCGATCCCCGCCCCATCTGCCGATATTCTGGTGAACCCAGGCGGTCGCCTGTGCGCTGTCGGCCAGAAATCCGGGGAAGGTTACCGTCGGGTAGACTCGGTAGTCTGGTATCGCTACGACCGCGCCCTTGGCCGCGAACGCCGCTGCGGCAAAAAGATAATCAGCCCGGTCGCCCGACTGCCAGGCGCCCCCATGGAAGAAGATGATGACCGGCAAAGCGCCGCTTCGCGATTTCGGGGCGTAGATATCCAGTCGCTGGCGAGCGTCCGTCCCGTAAGCGACGTCCCGCGTAATGGTGAGATCGCCGGTCGGGATCGTTGCGTTCAGCAGGTCGACCGGTGCGCAGGCCGTCGGCGCCAGCAGCCCGGCGACGATCCACAGGGCCCGCAGAATGCTGCCGGCATTCATGCTTTGCTCAGGCCGGCGAGGTGAGCATGTCGGCGTCCGCCGCGGCGAGCGCGTCGAAAAGCGGGAGAAAAGCGACCGGCTCCTGCGCTCCGGCAAGTGCGTAGCGGCGATCGAATACGAAATAGGGCACGCCGGAAATTCCGCCTTGCCGCGACAACTCGTCGGCCGAAGCGACGCTCTGATATTCCGCATTGCTCGCGAGAAACTCTGACGCTTCCGACGCGTCGAGGCCGACAGCCCCCGCGGCTGCAGCGAGCGTTGCTCTATCGCCGATATCCTCGCCATGCTCGAAATAGATCGAGAACAGCCGTGCGGCCAGCATGTCCTCTTTCTGGGCTCGTGCTGCGAACCGCATCAGCCGGTGGGCTGCGAGCGTATTGGGCACGCGTCGGATACGGTCGAATGCGAACGCGATGCCTTCCTTGCGGCCGGATTCCTCGAGCGCGGCCTGTATGGATCGGATCCGTTCGGAATCGACGAATTTGGCGCGGAGATAGAGCTGACGATCGACCCCGCCCGGGGGCAGCTCGGGATTGAGCTGGAACGGCTGCCAGACGATGCGGGCCGACAAGTCGGGCCGCATCGCGCAGGCCCGGGCCAATCGGCGACGGCCGATAAAGCACCAAGGGCAGGCGAAATCCGCGAAGACCTCGATCAGCATGGCTTAAAGATTCATCAACCAAACCGGTCCACTGTCGACACGGTCTATAACTGTGGTCGGAGCAGCGGAATGTCGAGCAGTTACGCCGAGAGAAAGCTGGAGCAGGCGCTGCTCGAATGCGGCGGATCGCCCTCCGTGGCGCGGCGGCTCGTGATGGGCTGGGCCTCGAAAGACCCTCGTCTGCTGCAGGAACTGGCGCAGCCTTTCCTCACCGGTATCGTCGGCCACGCCGTCGACCGTGCGATCAAGCGGCAGCCGAAGGGCCGCCCACAGCCGAAGCCGGGAGCGTTGGGAACAGCCGCGCTCGACGGCATTATTCGCGCCCTCGGCCAGAATTTCGATCGCGGCGACCCAGTCCGGGCCGAGCCGTCCTGCGCTGCCCACGCCGATGTCATCCGCGGGCTTGCCAAGGCTCAGGTCCGCAAGCGGGCGCTCGCCTTCGATCACGCATCCTCCGCCAGGCGGTAGCCGACGCCGGGTTCGGTCAGAATGTAGCGGGGTTGTCCGGGATCATCTCCGAGCTTCTGCCTCAGATGTCCGATATGGATGCGCAGGTAATGCGTGTCCTCGATATGCGCCGGGCCCCAGATCTCGCGTAAGAGGTGCTGATGCGTCAGCACCCGTCCTGGGTTGGTCGCAAGCAGACGTAGGATCCCGTACTCTTTGCGCGACAGGCGGATCTCGTTTCCGTCGACCGTCACCCGCCGCTTGCCGAGATCGACCCTCAGGCCGGCATGCGCAAAGATCGGCTCGCGTGCGCCTTCGGCTGGCTTGCGCAAAGCGGCGCGAACGCGCGCCATCAGCTCGGCTATGCTGAAGGGTTTCGTTAAATAATCGGCCGCTCCGCCGTCGAGCGCGCGGACCTTCTCGGTGTCGCCCGCCCGTACCGACAGCACGATGATCGGCAGTGCCGACCATTCTCGAATCTGCTCGATGACTTCGTGACCATCGAGGTCGGGAAGGCCGAGATCGAGGATCACGAGGTCGACTTTCTCCAGCGCCGCCTTCGAGACGGCCTCCTTGCCGTTACTCGCCTCGACGACCTCGTAGCCATGGGCGGTCAGGCTGATGCGAAGAAATTTCCGGATTTGCGGCTCATCATCGACGACCAGGATCTTGGCATGCGCCAAAGCCGCTTCAGCGGGGGCGCTCATACGAATTCCTCGAGACCGTCGTCCGCGGTTTCGGTCTCCGCCTCTGGTTCGGGCGGCTCGGCGTTGGGAATCGTCATCTCGATGCAGGTGCCCTCGCCATAGTCGCCGGGCAGCGCCACGATGGTCCCGCCGTGGGCGGCCATCAAGCCGCGGCAGATGGCGAGGCCGAGACCGGTCCCGGCCGGACGGTTGTCGCCAGCCTTGACGCGATAGAACATATCGAAGACGAGCTCCCGCTCGCGCTCGGGAATGCCGGGTCCCTTGTCGACGACCTGAATCACAGTCCTGTCGTCACGCTCGAAGGCACGGAGGGTTATTTGTCCCCCCGGGCTGGAATATTTGGCCGCATTGTCCAGGACATTGACCAGCACCTGCTCGATCAGGATCGGATCGACATAGAGCAGTTTCAGGTCCTGCTTGACGTCAGCGACCACATGATAGGGCGCCAGAGCCTGCTTCAGCCGCTCCAGCGCGCCGCCGATGACGTCGTGGAGGTCGACCCAGTCGCGCTTGGGCTTGAGCGCGCCATAGCCGAGCCGTGTCATGTCGAGCAGGTTTTGAACGAAGCGATTGAGACGTTCCGCCTCCTCCAGCACCGTCTGCAGAAGCTCGTGCCGATTCTCTTCCGACAGGCTCTCGCCGAAGGTCGCGAGGCTGGTGGCAGAGCCGATGATCGAAACGAGCGGAGTTCGAAGATCGTGCGAGATTGATGAGAGGAGGGCTGAACGAAGCTGCTCCGTCTCAGTCAGGATCCGCGCCTCCTCGATCGAACTTGCGAGATTGGTTCGCTCGATCGCGACCGCAGCCTGGTCGGCAACGGCGTCCAGCAGGCGCCTCTGCTCCGGCGACAGGCCGCTACCATCGCCGTCGAAAGCCACGCCCAGCAGCCCCACTGGGCCGGTGGCCGTGCGAAGCGGTAGGAACAGCCATTCCGAATTCGGCAGCGTGTCCGATCCCAGTCCCGCGGGCTTGCCATGGCGCCAGGCCCAATCGGAGGCGGCGATCGCCGGGTCGGTTAGATGGTCTTCGGGCGGGTAGCCGGCCGCGATCGTGAGATTCCCGTCCTGCGGCAGCAAGACTAGCGAACGGCATTGAAGCGTCGCCGCGACGTGATGAACGACGGCCCAGAGGACGTCATCACGGCTTGCCGCGCCGGCGATACGGCGACTGAAATCATAGAGCTTCGCGGTACGGCGGGCGGCTTGCCGGCTCGCCTCGGCCTGCTCGCGCGTGCGCGCGGCCACGTTGCCGGTCAGCATCGCGACGAAGAAAAACATCAGGAGCGTGAAGAAGTCCTGCGTGCTCGTGATCGCGAAAGTGAAGCGCGGTTCGGTAAAGAAGAACTTGTAGACACCGAACCCCAGGAGGCTCGCGACCACTGAGGGCCAAAGACCGAAACGGATCGCGCTTACCAGAACCGGCAGCACGAAGATGATGGACAGCGTTTCCTGGGGAACGAAATACTCCGCGATCGTCGCGGCGACGCCGGCGGCAGCGACCGCCAGCATGGACAACGCATATTCGCGCGGCGAATGCTCCTCGAACGAGGTGGTCGTCGATTCTCTAGGCTGGGGCGCGGATTTCTCTTCCTCGACCCCGATGACCATGAGTTCGAAGCTCTGGGCGCCTTCGACGATCCTCTGGGTCACCGAGCGATTGAAGAGCCGCGCCAGCCGTCCGCGGCGCGGCCGGCCGACGATAATGCGGCTGACGTTGCGCGAGCGGGCATAATTGAGGAGCTCGGCGGCCACATCCATCGAGCCCGGCAGGACCACGGCTTCGGCGCCCAGCCGCTCGGCCAGCCGCATCGTCTCGTCGATCCTGTCTTTGGCGTCTTCCTTGAGATTCTCTTCGGTGGCGGTCTGCACATGGACCGCAATCCAGGCGGAGCGGAGGCGATCGGCCGAGCGCTGGGCCGCTCGAACCAGCTTTTGCCCCGTCGTCGACTCATTGACGCATACCATCAGCCGCTCGCGGGTCGGCCAGGGGCCCGAGATGGCGTGAGCCTTCATGTAGCTCAGCATTTCGGCGTCGATGCGCTCCGCCGCCGCCCGCATCGTGAGCTCGCGGAGGGCCGTCAGGTTTCCGCGGCTGAAGAAATGGGCGATTGCACGGCTGGCCTGGTCTTTGACGTAGACCTTGCCCTGCTGCAGCCGCTCGATCAGGTCCTCCGGCGGTAGGTCGATGAGCTCGATCTCGTCGGCCTCGTTCAGAACCGCGTCCGGCACCGTTTCGCGCACGCGGATGCGGGCGATCCGGGCGATGATGTCGTTAAGGCTCTCCAGATGCTGGACGTTGAGCGTCGTATAGACGTCGACCCCGATGTCCAGGATCTCCTGAACGTCTTGATAGCGCTTCACATGGCGGCTGCCGGGCACGTTGGTATGGGCGAGCTCGTCGACCAGCGCAATCCTGGGCCTTCGCTTCAGGATCGCGTCGATATCCATCTCGTAGAAAGTCCGGTCGCGATAGACGATCTGCTTGCGCGGCAAGACCTCCAGCCCCTCCAGGAGCAGCTCGGTCTCGGCCCGCCCGTGGGTTTCGAGGATACCCACGGCAATATCGACGCCTTCCTTGCGGCGCCGCTGGGCGGCCTCGAGCATGGCGTAGGTCTTGCCGACGCCCGGAGCAGCGCCGAGGAATATCTTCAACCGTCCGCGCGAAGCCCGTTTCAGCTCGGAAAGGAGCGCTTCCGGCTCGGGGCGGCTTACGGACTCGTCGACCATGGCAAGGTAACGGACTCGCCGCAGGATTGGCTCATGCGGGCGATCCTAGCACGGGCCCACAGTGGGGAAAAATTCGCTCCCTAGTCCTTGCCGCTGCCCTTGACCAGGCGAAGGGGCGTATAGACCAGCACTGTCTCGCCATTCTGGTTCATAATCGCGTTCCGGGTCCTGACCAGGCCGCGGCCATGCTTGGAAGCCGGGCGAACCTCCGTGACCTCGATTTCAACATGGATGGTATCGCCCGCCAGAACAGGGCCTTTGACATCGAGCTCCATATTGAGGAAGGCCAGACCTGTACCTTGGGCCATTCCGAGCAGGGCAAGCCCCTCGGCGATCGAATAGACGAGCGCCGCAGGGGCCACCCGCCCTTTGATGGCCGAGCTCTGCGCCCGGAATTCGGCATCGGTGAAGAGAACCTCCAGAAATCCGGTGCAGTTGATAAAGGCGATGATGTCGGCTTCGGTGATCGTCCGCCCGAACGTCTTGAACCGGTCGCCGACCTTCAGCTCATCCCAATAAAAGCCGTGCCCCAGAAGCTTCATCTTTCGATCTCTCGCCGGTGAAAGGCGCGAAGTTACTTAGCGGCGGCCGCAGCGTCGAGGGCGAGGTTGAGCTCGAGCACATTCACCCTGGGTTCGCCGAGGAAACCCAAGGTTCGACCTTCGGTATGCTGGGCGACAATCTGCCGAACCTGATCCTCGGTCATGCCGCGCGCCTTGGCGACCCGAGGCACTTGAAATTCCGCCGCCGCGGGCGTGATGTGGGGGTCGAGCCCCGAGGCTGAGCTGGTCACCAGATCGCCCGGAACCGCCATCCCCGGATTGTCGGGCTGGTTAGCCCGTACTGCGGCCGTTACCGCATCGACCAGCTTCTTGCTGCTGGGCGCGAGGTTGGTACCGGCCGTATTGGTCGGGTCGTAACCATTCTGCGGAGCGACCGGGGCCGGCACCGCCCCAGGCGCGGGCATCGGCGCTGCGGCATTGGCGGCCGACGGCCGCGGATGGAAATATTCGGGCTTGGAGAAATACTGCCCGATCAGGCTCGAGCCGACGACCGCGTCGCCATGCTTGAGCAGGCTGCCATTCGCGTGATCCGGGAAGATCGCCTGAGCGATCCCGGTGATCGCCAGCGGATAGGCGATGCCGGTCAGCACCGTCATCACCAGGATCATGCCGATGGCCATGCGGAGGGCGGAACCCATAATTCTACTCCTAAGCAAGCCCGAGCGCGTTGACGACCAGATCGATCGCCTTGATGCCGAGGAAGGGCACGACGATGCCGCCGAGGCCGTAAATCAGCAGATTGCGGCGGAGCAGGGCGGAGGCGCTGCTGGGCGTGTACTGGACGCCGCGCAATGCCAGGGGCACCAGCGCAATGATGATCAGCGCGTTGAAGATGATCGCCGACAGGATGGCGCTCTGCGGGCTTGCTAGCCGCATGACGTTCAACGCCTGAAGCTGCGGATAGACGCTGACGAAGAGCGCAGGAATGATGGCGAAATATTTCGCGACGTCGTTGGCGATCGAGAAGGTCGTCAGCGAGCCGCGACTGATGAGAAGCTGCTTGCCGACAAGCACGACCTCGATGAGCTTGGTCGGATCGCTGTCGAGATCGATCAGGTTGCCGGCCTCCTTGGCGGCGGGCGTGCCGCTGTTCATCGCGACGCCGACATCGGCCTGGGCCAGCGCAGGTGCATCGTTCGAACCGTCGCCGCACATCGCGACGAGCTTGCCGCCCTTCTGCTCGTCGCGAATGAGCTGGAGCTTCTTTTCAGGAGTCGCCTCGGCGAGATAGTCGTCGACGCCGGCCTCGGCCGCGATTGTGGCGGCGGTTAGCGGGTTGTCGCCGGTGATCATCACCGTCCGGATTCCCATTTGACGCAGCATGCGGAAACGTTCGCGGATGCCCGGCTTGATGATGTCCTTGAGATGCACGACGCCCAGAAGCCGGCCGCCGCGCGCAACCGCCAGCGGCGTCCCCCCGGCTTTTGAGATGCGCTCGACGGCATGAGAGACCGCTTCTGGCGCAGCGGTCCGGGCCCGTGCATCGGGGTTGCCGGAGAGATAGGCCATGATTGCGTCGACCGCGCCCTTGCGGATCTCCTCACCGGTCTTGAGATCGGCACCGCTCATGCGGGTGAAGGCCGAGAACTCGATCGTACGGTCGACAGCCCCGGCGTCGACGGCGGCGTTGTAGCGTTCGCCGGCCAGTTTCACGATCGACTTGCCTTCAGGCGTTTCGTCGGCAAGCGAGGCGAGGAGGGCTGCTTCCGCCATCTCGGCGACGCTCACGCCGGGCGCCGGGACGAAGTCGTCAGCCATGCGATTGCCGAACGTGATCGTGCCGGTCTTGTCCAAGAGCAGTGTGTCGACGTCCCCGGCGGCTTCAACCGCCCGTCCCGACTTGGCGATCACGTTGGCGCGGACCAGCCGGTCCATGCCGGCAATACCGATCGCGGAAAGGAGGCCGCCGATGGTGGTCGGGATCAGAGTCACCAGCAGCGCGATCAGGAACACGACCGAGATCGATGTTCCTGAATAGGATGCGAAGAACTCCAGGCTTCCCGTCACCACCAGAAAGATGATGGTGAGGCCGACCAGCAGGATGTTCAGCGCGATCTCGTTGGGAGTCTTCTGCCGCTCGGCGCCTTCGACCAATCGGATCATGCGATCGAGGAAGCTCTCGCCGGGCTTGGCGGTGATGCGGACCTTGATCTGGTCTGAGACGACCCGCGTGCCGCCGGTGACTCCGGAACGATCGCTGCCTGATTCGCGGATCACCGGAGCGGATTCTCCCGTGATGGCGGATTCGTCGATCGAGGCGATGCCCTCGATCACCTCGCCGTCACCCGGAATGATCTCTCCGGCGGAAACAGAGACAATGTCGCCGGCGCGAAGTGTGCTGCTCGGCACGTCCTCGACCTCATCGCTCGTTCCCGAGATGACCCGATGGGCCGTGGTTTCACCCTGCATTTTGCGCAGCGATTCCGCTCGCGCTTTGCCGCGCCCTTCGGCCACGGCTTCCGCAAAATTCGCGCATAAGACGGTAAACCAGAGCCAGGCGCAAATTTGCCCGACGACGGCGGTGTAGGGGCCGGTGCCGGAGGCCAGATCGCGCAGGAACAATATTGTAGCGATCGCGGCCACGATCTCGGTCACGAAGATGACCGGATTGCGCCAGAGCGTGCCTGGATTGAGTTTGACGAAGGCCTCACGGCTGGCGACCGCGGCGAGATGCCCGTCCAGAAGCTTCGTTTCCTTGGGTTTTGCCATGATGTTTCTTCTCAGAAGAGCGCGCCGGACTGGAGTGCCAGATGCTCGACTATTGGTCCCAGCGCCAATGCCGGGAAGAAAGTGAGGCCGCCCACGATGATGACGACGCCGATCAGCAGCGCGACGAATAGACCGGTGTCGGTCGGAAAAGTGCCGGCCGAGGGCGGCACCGTCTTTTTGGCGGCAAAGCTGCCGGCGATCGCGAGAATCGGGATCACCACCGCGAAGCGGCCGATCAGCATCATCGCGCTCAGCATATTGTTGTAGAAGAGCGTGTTGCCCGACAGGCCGGCAAACGCCGACCCGTTGTTCATATCGGTCGACGTGAACGCATAAAGAATTTCGCTGAGTCCGTGCGGACCATTGTTGCCGAGCCCGGCGAGGCCTTGCGGAAGAACGGCGGTGAAAGCACTGAAAGCGAGGATTCCGACTGTGATCGCGAATAGCGCGAAGATCGACAGCTTGACCTCACGGGATTCGATCTTCTTGCCGATGTACTCGGGTGTCCGCCCAACCATCAGCCCGGCGATGAAGACGGCCAGGATCACGTGGAGCACCATGCCGTAGAAACCAGCTCCCACGCCGCCGAAGATGATGCAGCCCAAAAGCATGTTGATCAGCGGCACCATGCCCGCCAGCGGCATCAGGCTGTCATGCATCGAGTTCACCGCGCCACAGGACGTATCTGTTGTGGTCACCGCCCATAGGACGGAGTCCGCTACGCCGAAGCGAACGTCCTTGCCTTCCATATTGCCTTGCGTCGTGTCGTAGCCCGCAATGTGGGCGAGCGCAGGGTTCGGCATCGCCTCGGCGGAGTAGGCTGCGGCGAGACCGAACAGAAACAGGATCCCCATTGCGCCATAAATCGCATAGGCCTGCTTCCGTCGGCCGATCATGCGCCCATAGGTGTCCACGAGCGCGGCCGGTATGAGGAAGATCAGCAGATCCTCGATGAAATTCGTTAGTGGAGTCGGGTTCTCATAGGGGTGCGCGCTGTTCGTGTTGAAGAAGCCGCCGCCATTCGTGCCGAGTTCCTTGATCACTTCCTGCGACGCGATTGGCCCGAGTGCGATTGTCTGTTTGGCCCCCTCGACGGTGGTCGCATCGACATAAGGGCCCAGCGTCTGCGGTACGCCCTGCCAGACGAGAAAGACGGCGCCCACGATCGAAATCGGCAGCAACACATAGAGCAGGCCGCGCGTCATATCGACATAGAAATTGCCGATCGTCTTGGTGGTCTTGCGAGCGAAACCGCGGATGAGGGCTATGGCGACCGCGAGGCCCGTGGCCGCGGATAGAAAATTATGCACGGTGAGGGCAGCCATCTGGGAAAGATAGCTCATCGTCCCTTCGCCGCCGTAATTCTGCCAGTTGGTGTTGGTGTTGAAGCTGACGGCGGTATTCATCGCGAGATCGGGCGCGACGTTATCCATGCCCTGCGGATTGAGCGGGAGATATTTCTGAAGCCTCAAGACCGCATAGGTGCCGACGATGCCGACGACGGCGAACAGCAGCAGGTGGCCGGCATAGCGCTTCCAGCTCTGCTCCGCGTCTTCGCGCACGCCGCAGATGCCGTAGACCAAGCGCTCCACCGGTCGGAGCAGCGGATAGAGGAATGTTCGTTCGCCGGCGAACACTTTGGCCATATAGCCGCCGAGCACGGGGGTCAGAGCCAGGATGATCGCGGCATAGACGGCGAATTGGACGAAATCGGTCGTGTGCACGACGTCAGTCTCCCTTTCCGGGATTGTCGACGATTAGAAACGCTCGCTGCGTGCCAGCGCGTAGATCAGATAGATCAGCAGGCCGATGAAGGCGGCTGATGCCAGGATGTAGTCGAGGCTCAAGGCAGCTCTCCGTTAGATCCGGTCACAGACCTGCGTAAAGCCATAGAATGCTGCAAAGAAAGCAAGCATTGCCGCAAGAAGGATGAGGTCGAGCATCTGGTGTCCCTGTACCGACTGTCGGGTCTTAAGTACGCATCCAGGTCGTAAAGCTACCAGATGAAACGCCGCAGGCGGGCGTAAATTCGGCGTAAAGGCTTGCTATCGGTCGTCTCACTGCGCGCTGCGTCGAGATTCAGCACCAAGCGCGCGAAGGACATGAAGATGATTCACTCGATCGTCGATCGAAGATCGAGGTGAATCCGGGCTAGTACCGCAGCGGATTGACCAAAACGCGCAGGATGGGAAGGTCGACCGAAGCCAGGAAGAAGAACAACACGAAGAGCGCCGCCACGAACAGCAGCAATCGTCGTTGGCGGAACAGCTTTTCGGGTGCTGCCGCGGCAGAATCTCGTTCGAGCGCGATCCGCATGTACCAGGCGAAGAGATAGGAGATGAACGGGAAGGTCAGTAGGAACTCGATGCGATATTTGATGAGGAATATGCCGAGAAAAAAGCAGCAGGTGTTGGCATAAAACAGCGACGATAGCAGGAGCGAATGCTCCGTGTATTGCTTAAAGGACCGCCGATAGAGTCCAGCAACCGCCGGATCGCCGATCCGCCGGTATTCAGAATAGCGCTTCATCGCCATCAGGAATGCGCCGCCCATCCAATAGGCGATGAGCACGGAGGACGGCGGCAGCCAATTGCCGACCACGACGAACCAACCCAGCAGCAGCCGGATAGGGTTGTTGACCGACTCCGAAAGTACGTCGAGATAGGCGCGGTCCTTGGTCCGGAACGGCGGGACGTTGTAGAAAAGCCCCATGATGAGGAGCAGCGCCGTCGTGAGAGAGAAGTCTCGTCCCAGGACGCTGGCGCCGCCGAGGCTCGCGGCAACGAGGATCAAATACTGCAGCGTCACCAATCGTCGATCGAGCAGCCCCTGGGCGCCCGGGCGGCTCTGCTTCAACGGATGGTGACGATCGAACTCGGAGTCGAGATACTCATTGATTGTGTAGTTGGCCGATGCGGTCAGGCACAGCAGTACGAATGCCGCGATCACTTTTGCGATCACGATTGGCTCGATCGGCACCGGCGTCAAAAGGAAGCCCAGCGCCACGCCGGGCAGCATGAAGATGTTCTTGATCCAATGATCGGGCCTGGCGATCTTGACGTAATTCAGCAGCACCGCCTTTTCCGGCCGAGCGGGCGATGCTTCAAATTTGTCAATGACTTCCATGATTTATTCCTGCCAGCAGGTCCGGTCATCAAATGCCACGAACACGAGAGCGCGACAGTAGCGCGCCAGAATTTAAAACAGTGTCACTTGCCTCCGAAGAGGCCTTTTAGCACGCCGGCAGCACCGCCGCTCGGACTTCCGCCCTTGAGACCCTGGAGAAGGGCTCCAGGCTTGCCGAGCTTCTGGCTCAGTATCCCCTTGACGTCCGGCTGGTAGCTGACGTTGGACCAGGGACCGGTTATCAGCACCGGAACAGCGACGTTGAGGCCCGGCACTTTGACGTCCGGTTGCACCCGGTAGTCGATTCGCCGCTGCGGGAGGTCGACCGTTCCGGACCCTGATGCTGCGAGGACCGGTGACTTCAAGGCCAAATCTTCATTCTTCATAATTCCGTTCGCGACCGTAAACGTGCCTGCGAGATCGGTGAAGGCCGTTTCGCCGGACCCGCCAGTGGCGGCCGTGAAGGACTGCGCGACATTCTTCACCATCGCCAGAAGGTCGAGGCCCTTGATCGTGCCGTTCTTGAAGGCGAGGGCGCCTTTGCCACCCAGGGCGCCGATCAGCTCGCGTTGGGAGTTTCCGCGGCTCGTCAGGCTGAAGTTCAGATTTCCGACGCCTGTCAGGCGGCTGAAGTCGATGGCCGCCGAAAGCAGCGGCCCGGCCTGAACACCGGCGAGATCGAAGCTCGCCTCCACCGTCGGAACCGACCCGGCGGCATCGACGGCAACGGAGCCCTTTCCGGAACCGTCGTAAAGCGCCAGCTGGCTCAGATCAGCCCCTAGCTTGCCATCTTGAATCCGAATCCTCAGCGCGCTCTTGCCGATGTCGAGCTTCTTGTAATGGATCGCGCCGGCACCGAGCGCGAAATCGAGATTGGCGGCCTTAAGCGGGCTGAAATCGATGGGCTCCGTGCTCCAGCCATTTTCGGGTTGAGGCTGGGCGGCACCGGGTGCCGGCGGTGTCGCGCCAGTCGGTTTGGCGCTGCCGCCGCCGAGATAGGGATCGAGGTCGAGCTTGTCGATGTCGAGCTGGCCCTTGATGGTTGGCTTGGCGCCGGCGGCGGCCACAGACAGGCTTCCCGTCCCATGGATCGAATCGAGCGTGATCTTGACGTCGCTGACCGCGAGATTGTCGGTCGTGCCCTGAAGCTTGCCTTTGACGGAAAACGGCCCGAGGCCTCCTTGTTTGGCTGGAAGCGGGTTCCCGGCCCAAGTCGCGAGGTCGCGAAGGGACGGGATGTCGAGGTCGACGGCCCCGGCGAGCTGAAGTGCCGGCCCACCGCCAGTGACGGTACCGTCATACGACAGGGTCAACGGGTCCGAAGAAACCTTGGCCTTGAGGGCACCCGAGCCTGAGCCCATGAGGGCTCGTGGCTTCTCGGCGGACACAGAGAGCTTCACCGTCTTCCCACGCCAATCGACGCTCCCGTCGATCGCGGCCGGGTCGTCGAGGCTGGGCAGCTTCACGGTGAGGCCGATCTTGCTGAACTCCTGATGCGCACCGGTTCGGGCATCGGAATAGTCGATCGTGCCGTTCGTGAGTTCGACCTCGCCAAGACGAAGCTGGCGCAGGCTTTGCGCCTGAGACTGGACTTCGGCCTCTGCCTGAGGCTTGGCGGCAGGAGGGGCCTGGGGCGGCGTCGTCGAGAAGTCCCAATTTGGACGCCCGGATTTGTCGATTGCGAGATGAACGACTGGGTCAACGAGCACGAACTTGTCGATTTCGACATCTCCACCGAGGAGGGGGAAGAGCTTGAGCCCGACCTGAAGCTTGCCCAGGGTCATCATGTCTTTAGGCGCAGTGCCTGGCGCATTGGCCAGCGCCACATTGTTCGCGTCGATCGCGATGCTCGGAAGAATCGAGAAGGAGAGGGGCCCCTCGATCCGCAGCTCCCGCCCGGTGGCGCTCTGTACCGCTTCGACGATCCGCCCCCTATAGGCATCGGCCGGAATGAGGAGCGGGACGACGATTGCAATCAGGATGAGGACCACCACGACAACGGCCAACCCGATCAGGATCTTTCTCATGGCGTCCTCCGGTTTTTGGAGCCCTCAAGGTGTCGGAATATAACCCCTTTCGCGGCAGGCCCCTACCGTCCTTTTCGTGACTAGCCGGTGTTCGGCAGGACACGTTCGGCGGGAAAGATGGCCGAGACCGTCGTTCCTTGGCCGAGCGCGCTCGATATGGCAAGCCTGCCGCCATGCAACTCGACCAATGTTTTGGTCAAAGGGAGTCCCAGGCCGGTTCCGCCCACGTTGCGCGCACCGCCCGTCTGGACCTGTCGGAAAGGTGTGAGCGCGATCGGAATATCCTCGGGACTCATCCCGATGCCGGTGTCGGCGATCGCGAGCTCGATCTCGCCGTCGCCATTGGGGGCAATCCGGATGCGCACTTCACCCCCTTGCGGTGTGTATTTTATCGAATTGGCGAGAAGATTGAATCCGATCTGCCGGATCCGCCCCTCGTCGGCGCGGATTCGAGGCATTGCCGGTTGGAAGTCGCAATCGATGACGACGCCGGCGGTCGCCGCACGATGAGAGAGAAGGCGGACGCAACCGGCAATGACGGCGCAGAGGTCCACCTCGTCCTCGAGCAAGGTCATCCGGCCCGCCTCGATCCGAGAAAGGTCGAGAATGTCATTGATTACGCCCAGTAGATGCTTGCCGCTGTCCTGGATGTCGTGCGCATAGTCGCGATAGCGGGTCTGTCCGAGCGGCCCCAGTATCTCCCGCGCCATGATTTCGGAGAAGCCGATGATCGCGTTGAGCGGCGTGCGGAGCTCGTGGCTCATGTTAGCGAGGAACTCGGACTTGGCGCGACTTGCTTCCCGAACCTCCATATTCGCTTCGGACAGGCGGCGGGCGAGATTCGCTTTCTCGTACTGTCCGCGAAGCGCCCCCATCGAAGCAGCGTTGAGCCGTTGCGCCAGCATGCGCAGCATGATGGCATAGGCGATCATCAGCAACGCGATGACCTTGTAGGGCCAGGGCCGCCAAAGCAAGGCACCGATCGCCGCGACTGTCGTGGCCGGCCATAGAAACGCATCGACGGCCTCCATGCGCAGAGCATGGCTCATGACCCCGGCCGCCATCATCCAGGCAACGATGAAAAGAATGGCCGCCGCCACTCCATCGCCGGATGCGGCGGGGGCGAGCCGGGCGATGTGCGGCGCAATTCCCCAAAACAGACCGAGGAGAACCGCGCATGGATAATAGAGACGGATCCAGCGGCGAGCTTCGAGCGGCCCCGCGGGACCGTTAAAGGCGACGGAGCGTCGATAAAGTTGGACCACGACCATCCTCGCCCCGTAGGCGACGATGCCGAACAGCGCCCAATAGAGCGCAGCCGCGTCCCCGAGCTCCACCCAAAGCAACGCGATCGCCACCAGTGCAACCGCGACATTGCCGAGATGGAGCCAAATCGGACGAAGCAAGATATCCGTCAGGTCAGCCGCGATTTGGTCGGCGAACTGATCCTCAGGCTCTTCCTCCGACACCGGGGCGCCACGGCCAGCGAGCGCCCGCTCGAGGTCCGGCGCCCTAGGAGCGCCCGGTTGGCGGCCTTTAGCGCTCACGTTTTCCGGATCGTCGCCGCGTCCGTTCGGTTCCGTCGATGCGGATGCAACCATGCGGCGGATGTAACACACGAAAACACACTATAAAATTGCCTTCAGCTGCATCCCTCGGCGGTCGCGCTTCCACGAGGGAAGCCGGCAGATCGCTGGGATGCGCTGAATCCGTTCATCGCTTGTTCGTCAATGCAATGGAGTCGAATGCTGGACATCAAGCTTAACAATAGACTAAGATTTGACTGAAGCTGGATATTCGCGCGCTGCGTGCGGGACCTTTGGAGAGGGCGATGGATCAAATGCTTGCGGACGCGTCGAATCCGTCGGCGCCGACCTTCCCTTATCCCAGCCGCAAGCGTCTCCATGCTGAGATGCTGGCGTTCGCACAACCGCAAACCTGGCGCGGCATAGTGCTGCTTGTGCTTGATTTCGCTATCTATTTCGCGGCGCTTGCGGGCGTTCTGTTCCTGGTGCCCTTGTGGGCGAAAATTGCCTGCAGTCTCGTTGCAGGCGTCAAGATCTCGAATCTCGCCACCATTGGCCATGATGCGGCCCATGGCAGTCTCGTGCGCGAAATCTGGCTCAACAAGGTCCTCGGCGTTCTCGCCTTCCTGCCCGCCTTCTTCAATTGCCGCCTGTGGGTCTATGACCACCACATACTGCATCACCCGAAGGTGAACGGGCGTCATCGCGATTCGTTCATGCCCTATTCCAAGGCCGAATTCGACCGGCTGCCCCGGTACCGCCAGCGGCTCGAGCGGTTGTATCGCGCGCCTTTGGGGCTTGGCTTCGGTATCTATTATGTTTTCGAGCGTTGGCTGCCGGTCAAAGTGTTTCCCCGGTCCTTCATGCCCGCCGGCGTACGCCGGGAGGCATGGCGAAATCTCTTCTGGCTGGCGGTCTGGGCCGTTCTGCTGACCGCGGGCATGGTATCGGCTCCGCTCTATTCGCAGACGAGCGCGCTGACGGCAGTCCTTTTGGGGATCGTCGTACCTCATTACGTCTGGATGACGCTCATGGCCATGACCAGCTTCGTCCAGCATACCCATCCGAACGTTGCTTGGTTCGCCGATGGCAGGGATCGGGGATTGCTCGGCCAACCTGAGCTGGTGAGCACCCAGGTTGATTTTCCGCGCTGGTTCAAGACCATGATGCACAATGTGCATGACCACGCGGCCCACCATGTCCAGCCGCGCATTCCCGGTTATCGCCTTGCAGACGCCCAGGCACGTTTGAATGAGCTGCTCGGGCCGTACGCAGTCTCCGAGATGTTTTCGTTCGGCCGCTTTGCCGACACCGTCGGCCGCTGCAAGCTGTATGACTACGATAGGTTGCAGTGGCTCGACTTCGAAGGCCGCCCGACCACGAAGAGTCTGTTGGTGAGCGCCTCGGCACAGATCGCGGACGAAAAACTAGTCCCGCTACGGCGCGCCTGATCTGGTTTTGCTGGGATCCGATCGATCCGAAGCATCTCAAAATGACCGATATCTGTCCGTCGCTACCCCGCCGCGGAGGATACTCTCATGCGACCTGCAGGGCCTCGATAGGTCGCGAGGGTACCGTTTCGAACGGTCTGGCTGCGTCGGTCGTGGGCCGTCCGTAAAAATCGAGCCACCGACGAGCCTCGTAGTCGTAAAGCTTGCAGCATCGCAACACCGCATTGAGGCGCGAAACCGTAAAGTGCTCGGTGATCAGTTCGTTTCCGAGCAACTCGCCCAGACGGTCGGACGCCTCGCCGGCGCGATAGCACGGGATCCGCGGATTCCAGTGATGGACGACGTGGTCCATCGCATTGTGCGTGAGGAATGTGAACCACGCCGGGAATATCCACCTGGTGGTTACTCGATCGATGGGGAGCATGCGGTCTTGCACCTCCGCCTCAACCCAAGGGGCATCGGGATGGGTATGTTGGGCGAAGACCGCAAAGCCGAGCATCGACATGAAAATGAAAAAAGGAAGGACGAAACCGAGCAGAATCGCAGTTACCGGACCGACCGGCGCGACGCGCGAAGCTGCGGTCAGGAACGTCAGGTAGGCGGCGAGATAGACGATCAAACCAGCAAAGTGCCGCCATGCCGCCGGCCGAAGATGCCCGGGTATGTAATTACCGCGCGGGAAGAAGTCGATATGCTGCCAGCGCTCGAGGAAGTACCCCAGACCCAGTCCCAGCCCGAAGGGAGCCCGATAGACGCGGTGCAGCAACTGGCGGTGAGCCGGCAGGGCTCGGAACTCGCCGAGGGTGAGGGGAGTCCACGAATTCCGCGCTTCCCGGATATTTGCGCGGATATGGTGCTGTAGATTGTGATCGAACAACCACATCCTGTAATTGATGAGGCCGGGGGCGAAGCACAGGACTGCGCAGAACCGGTTCAACCATCGCGGGCGTACGACCGCGCCGTGCGCGAGCTCGTGCCCCAGGCCGAACAGATTGCTGATCGTAAAGCCGAGGAAGAGAGAAGCGGCCAGCTTCTCCCACCAAGCGGGAAGCCAGAGAACACCGGCAAGGCTGCCGATATAAAAGCTCCAATCCATCAGGATCAGCGCAATACCTTTGGAGGTGTGCGGCTTTGCGTAATGGGCTAGAACTTGGCGGACGAAGCGATTCGGAACCCTTGCATCGCGTGCTGCCGACGGCGTGCCCGCGCCGGAGTCCTCATCAGCCATCGTGGCAGTCTCGCAATTCTAATATCGTCACAGCATATGCAGAGTATGGTGGAAGGTTTTTTAACCCACGCACACCAAATTGTAAAACCTTTTAGGCTGCGCCGTTGGATTGTAGGCGCACATGGCGTGTCGGCGGGGTGCGAGAACGCGGCAAAAACGAGCACGATCGGTGACGTGGATTGCGGCAGCCCATAGCCAGCTCGACGATGCTCGAGGCGGGTGCTGAGCGGATGCAGGTTGGACGCGCTCCTTCGCTGATCGAGCCGGCGACCGACAACGGCTCGTCGTCTTCGGGAGACCTTGCCCCAAATACCGGATGGTCCTGGGTTGAGAACTCGGCAGTCGCCCGGATGATCTCTCGCATACCTGGTCAGATGCTGCTCCTGCTCGGGCTGCATTTCCTTAATTTTGGCGCGCTGCTCGTCACCATTCTCGCGGGCATGTGGGGCGAGGAGATCGCCTGGACCCTGCCGGCGCTCGGTTTCTTCATTCTTACGTGGCTCCTCCTGATCCCGATCGTGATTGCCCGGGGGATCCCTGCGGGTCACGAGGAGCGGTACGACAAGGAGCTTCGGCAGACGCTGACGCGCGTGCTGATGGGGTCGGCCGTCGAGGTCTACGCAATCTCGATGCTGTCGGACTCGCCAACCGTGATTCGGCCCTATATCGCGATCTCGCATCTTTGGTGGGGTGCAGTTCTGCTCCCCATTACCTTCTTCTTCTACCGGCCGAAGCGAGAGTTCGCCTCGCGCCTCGTGTCGGCGTTGAGCGACAATGCCGTCTTTACCCTGATACTCCTGTCCAATAGGACTTATGCCGCTGGCATCTGGCCTATGTATTTGTGGGCGGCGCTCGGAAACGGCTTCCGGTTCGGCGTCAGACCCCTTCTGTACAACTTGGCCCTGGGCGTGCTCGGCTTTGCGTTGGTCGTGGTCATCAAGCCGGCGTGGCGCAGCATGCCAGCCCTCACGGTTGGCCTGTTTCTCGCGCAAATTCTGCTTCCGCTCTATGCGAGCGGGTTGATCCGCCGTCTTCATGAGGCAACCGCCGCGGCGAAGAAGGCGAACGAGGCGAAAACGCGCTTCATCGCGGTGATGAGCCATGAGCTGCGTACGCCGTTGAGCGCTATGTTGGGCACGGTCGGCTTGTTGCGGAATTCGGCCCTGAGCGATGACCAGAGGCAGCTTGTGCACCTCATTGGGGGCTCGGGTCAGTCGCTCCTATCGATGATCAACGAGTTGCTGGATTTCTCCGCGATCGATTCCGGCAAGGTCCATCTCGATATCCGAGACGTCCAGGTTTACGAGCTCCTCGTCTCCACCGTGAATACCCTGGCCACCGCGGCCGCGGAGAAGGGGCTGGGACTCCAGGCGCATGTCGATTGCCGTCTTCCGCGCAACATACGGACCGACAGTGAGCATGTCCGCCGTATCATCACCAACCTCGTTTGGAACGCCATCAAGTTCACCAAGGTCGGTCGAATCGACGTCAGCCTGTCGCTGTCTCCTACGCGGGAGCGGCTCGTCATCGAGATCCAGGATACTGGCGTCGGAATCCCGGCCGAGAAACAGGCACAGATTTTCGATCCTTTCGTCCAGGGCGACGATCGGGTCGAGCGGGCTTACGAAGGCGTGGGGCTTGGGCTCGCAATCGTACGCGAGCTGGTCTCGGTCCATCGCGGACAGATTTCGCTGAAGAGCCAGGTCGGCGTCGGCAGTCGCTTCACGGTCGAGCTGCCCGTGGGGCTCCCGATCGCCCAGGAGGCCGCGTCGCCCGAGCCGCAAACAGGCGAACGCGTGGCGTTGATCGCCGGAAGCGGTCCGCTGGCCGGAGGCGGTCTCATCGATGCTTGCCGCGGCTTGGGGCTTTCCTGCAGCTTCGTCGATACCGAGCTCGGTCAGCTGCGTCGCGCGTTGGAGAAGGCGAAGGGCGGCCTGCGGCCGTTGGTTTTCCTCTCCCACCGCGACATGTCGATCGGCTCGCGCGTCTCTCCGGAGCGGTTCGATGAGTTGGTGAGCCTGATCGAGGCGGAACGAGGGGTGCCGATCCTCGTGCTGGGCGAGGGGGATTTTGACGAAACGATCGATCCCTATCGAACTCGCGCAAAGGCGACGATCCGCTCCGCCACCCAGATGCAACTCGCGAATGCGCTCTATTTCGCGGATCTCGACACGCCCGCCCATGCCGAAGCTTCCTCCGAGGATTACGAGGCCAAGAAGAGGTGCAAATTGCTGCTGGTGGAGGACAACGCCACCAATCGGCTAATCACCGGCCGCGCGATGAGCGAGGCAGGACATGAGGTGATGGCCGTTTCGAGCGGCGACGAGGCACTCAACGCCCTAGACCGCGGCACGTTCGATGTCGTCATCATGGACATCAACATGCCGGGCCTCAACGGCTTCGAGACGACCAAGATCATCCGTGCCATCAACTATTCCGAAGCGCTGAGGATCATCGGTCTCACCGCCGACGTCACTACCGAGACGAAGCGCCGTTGCCTCGAAGCGGGCATGGATCTCGTCCTCACCAAGCCTGCCTCGGTCTCGGTCATGCTGAAGGCGATCGACGATCTCGTGACGCATGGCGTTACGAACGTGGTCACCGAGAAGGTGACTTCGATCGAGGCGAACAGCCGTTTCCGCGCGCGCCGGGCGCCGATCGTCGACGACGCCGGATTCCAGCGCTTGAAGGAAATCGGGGGGCCGAGCTTCATTCTCGAATCCGTCACCCTGTTCCTCGCCGAGGCCGTCGACCTTCTCGGCGAAATGGAGGACGCGCTCAACGCCTATGATCGTGCGCGAGCGTTCGACATCTTCCATTCGCTCAAGGGCATTTGCGCAAATGTCGGCGCAATGCGGCTCAGGGAATTGGTCAACACGTTGCGCGATTCCGACAGTCTGATCAGCGAACGCGCGCAGCATATGGCTAAGCTCCGCGAGGAGCTCGGCGTCTTCCAGACGGAAGTCTCGAAGCGTATCCCCGAACTTCAGGCGATGCCCATGCCGTTCGGTTGAGGCGCCCCTAGCGGTAGAGACGGCTGAGCAACCCCAGCAACACTTCGGCCAGGACCTCGCCTTTTTCCTCCTGGACGAAATGACCCGCGTCGGCGATCTCGACATGCGGCTGGCCGCGGGCGCCCGGTACCCTCTCCTGAAAGACCCTCTCCCAGGCCTTCGTCGAAGGATCGCGATCGCTGAAGGCTGTAAGGAAAGGGCGCCTGAAGGTTTCGAGCACGTCCCAGGCGCGCCGATTCTCGATCAAGCCGGACATGTCCGGGCGGATCGGTATGCAGCCGGTGATCGCAAGCGCGGCGGCCTTGTAGGATGCATCGGGAAAGGGCGCGTCATAGGCGCGCAAAATCTCTGCGTTCGGGCGTTCGACGCAGACCCCGGCGACGATCTCCGCCAGAGGCAAATCCTCGGCCTCGCGGCAGGTCCTTGCCCAGGCCTCGATCTGCTCGCCCGGCCAGCCGTCAACGCCTCTCGGTGGCGGTTCGAAATTGGGCAGCAGCGTGTTGGTGGTGAGCACGGCGTCGAAGCGATGCGGCATTTGGCTCAGAACGCGTAGCCCGATCGGGCCGCCCCAATCCTGGGAGACGAGCGTGATCCGTTGCAGATCGAGCGCTTCCACGAATTGGCAGAGCCAATCGACAAAAACCTGATAGCTGTAGCTGTCTCGGTCCGCGAGCTTGTCGGATCGACCGAAGCCGATATAGTCGGGCGCAACGGCGCGATAGCCGGCCGCGGCCACGGGCGGGATCATCTTGCGGTAGAGGTAGGACCAGGTCGGCTCCCCGTGCAGCATGAGCACCACCGGCGCATCCGCGGGACCCTCATCGAGGCGGTGCATGCGCAAGGGACCGAACTTCGCATCCTCGATCGTCAGATAACGGGGCGCGAATGTGTAGCCGGTCAAGCCGACGAAGCGCTCATCTGGCGTTCGTATGACAGAGCCGTTTTTCACAACAGAACCGCCATTGTTCGGGTTTCGACGTGTTCAGCCTGACTCCGTCAGCAAAACGTCCGTCTGCTCGTACCCGTATTTGTAAAGCAGAGTGCGGAAGGCGCGCTCGGTCATTTGCTGATAGGAGCTAGGTCCGACGATGATTTCGGTGAGCGGCAGCCGATCGCTCGCGTCGCCGATCTCGAGGTCAATATAGAGCGAGGTATAGAGGGGTCTGGCTAGGGCCTTGATACGCCGCGCGCCGACCGGCGTCTGGCCGGCATTGACGACAATGAGCCGCCACTCGTTTTCATCAGCGAGATCCGATCGTTTCATCAGCGCGCCGAACAAAGCGAGCTCGCGGATTACGGTACGGGCGAGATTGATACCGACCTCGGGCGAGCGGTCGGCCTTCGTCGCGTAGAGCCGGTCGATCAGATCGAGTCCCCGCCCCATGATCGCGATCTTGATATCGTCGTCATAACAGCAAGGAGCGAGAAAGGCGCCGCCAGTCTCCGCCGCACGGGCCAACGCTTGCGGCGCGAAACCCAGAGCGACGCCATGCCCGCCGGAGTGCAAAGCTTCCCAATGACGCTGTGAGTCCCTGAGCTCGGTGAAGGTCACCAGCCAGACATCGGGCGGAACGTATTGGCCGACTTCCGAGAGATACCGTGAGACAAGCGCGTCGAGCCGTAGGCTGCGCTCGCTGCGATCGCGCTCGAGACGAAGCGCCATCGCCTCCTGGAAGCAATCAACGGCATGCTGAATCTCGCGCCCATCGCTGAGATAGAGGATATTGGTCGCCCGAAAGGCGCAACCATCCAGAATGTCGGCGGCGGCCTGCCCGTCGGTGTAGTGGTAGAGTGGTCGTGCCGGGACGCGGAGCAGGCCGGTAAACTCCCGCCGCATATATTCTTGGAGCTGCTTCCGGTCTTCGTTAGTGATGCCGGCGGTTTCCGCCATTCTTTCCTCCCGTTCGACGTTCTTTATCTAATACGAGAACTGGGGGGAATTGCGAGAGTGCTGCTCGCGTGCAGGGAATTCTTGAGGGATCAGACCGAGGCGCCGTGGCAATGCTTGTATTTCTTGCCGCTGCCGCACGGGCAAGGAGCGTTGCGCGCGACTTTGGGCCGCTCGTCCATGAGCGCCACCGAGACGTCGGCCATGACCTCCGGCTCCATGTCGAGCGCGGGGTCGCGGCGGGTCTCGTGCATCTCAAGAGAAGGGGGTGGCGGAACGATCTCTTCGGGTGCGGCCCGGCGGAACTCGATATTGGCCAGATAACGCGTCACTTGCTCGCGGACTTCGTCGAGCATGTCGGCGAAAAGCTGGAAGGCCTCGCGCTTGTACTCGTTTAGGGGATCGCGCTGGCCGTACGCCCTGAGGTTGATACCCTGGCGCAGGTGGTCCAGCGCCAGCAGATGCTCCTTCCAGGTCTGGTCCAGGATCTGGAGTAGCAAGCTGCGCTCGACCTGGCCCATCAACTCCATGCCGTACGTCGCGACCTTGGCCGCGGTCTGTTCATCGGATGCCGCTATGACACGCTCGAGAACCGTTTCATTGCCGATGCCGGGCTCCTCGGCCCACTCCTCCACCGGCGGCTCGATTCCGAGCGTGTCTTTGAGCTCGATCTTGATGGCATCGAGGTTCCACTGCTCGGAATAGGAATTGGGCGGAATGTGGCGGTTGACGATGCGCTCGGCCACCTCGTGTCGCATGTCGGCGACGATTCCGGCGACATCGGTCGCGGAAATGACCTCCTTGCGCTGCTCGTAGATGACCTTGCGCTGGTCGTTCATCACGTCGTCGTATTTCAGCAGATTCTTGCGAATCTCGAAGTGCTGTTGCTCGACCTTCTTTTGGGCCCGCTCGAGCGCTTTGTTGATCCACGGATGGACGATCGCCTCGCCCTCCTGGATGCCTAGCCGCTGCAATACGCCGTCCATGCGTTGCATCCCATAGATGCGCATCAGGTCGTCTTCCAACGATAGGAAGAACTTCGAGTTGCCCGGATCGCCCTGCCGGCCCGACCGGCCGCGGAGCTGATTGTCGATCCGGCGCGATTCGTGGCGCTCGGTGCCCATGACATAGAGGCCGCCGGCCTGCTTCACGAGCTCGCGCGCCGCTTCGATCTCGGACCGGATCTCGGCGATCTTGGCCTCGCGCGCTTCGCCCTCGAGGCCCTCAGCCTCCTGGCGGACGCGCATCTCCAAATTGCCGCCCAGCTGGATGTCGGTGCCGCGGCCGGCCATGTTGGTCGCGATGGTGACCGCGCCGGGCCGGCCCGCCTGGGCGATGATCATAGCCTCCTGCTCGTGATAGCGGGCGTTGAGGACCGCGTGTGGTATCCGCCGCTTCTTGAGCAGCTGCGACAGATGCTCGGATTTCTCGATCGAGACGGTACCCACCAGCACCGGCTGCTGGCGCTTGCGGGCTTCGTCGATAAGGATCACGATCGCTTCGTTCTTTTCGGCGGCCGTCCGGTAGACTTCGTCGTCCTCGTCCTTGCGCTGCACTGGCTGATTGGTCGGCATCTCGACCACGTCCAGCTTGTAGATCTCGCTGAACTCCGCTGCTTCGGTCATCGCCGTGCCGGTCATGCCGGCCAGCTTGGGATACATGCGGAAGTAATTCTGGAAGGTGATCGAGGCCAGCGTCTGGTTTTCCTGCTGGATCGTCACGCGCTCCTTGGCTTCGAGCGCCTGGTGTAGCCCTTCCGAATAGCGCCGTCCCGGCATCATGCGCCCTGTGAATTCGTCAATGATGACGACCTTGTCGTCCTTGACGATGTAATCGACGTCGCGCGTGAAGAGCTTGTGGGCCCGCAGAGCCTGATTCACATGGTGGACGAGGCTCACATTGTGGACGTCGTAGAGGGTGCCCGCGGCGAGCAGTCCCGCCTCACGCAGCAGCTCCTCGATCTTCTCGACGCCGCTCTCGTTGAGGGCAACGGTCTTGTGCTTCTCGTCCTTGTCATAATCCTCGGGATCGAGCCGAGGGATCACGAGATCGACCCGCTGATAGAGCTCGGAGGAATCCTGCGCCGGGCCGGAAATGATGAGCGGCGTCCGGGCCTCGTCGATCAGGATTGAATCCACCTCGTCGACGATGCCGAAATTGAACGGCCGCTGGACCATCTCTTCCAGCCGGTACTTCATATTGTCGCGTAGATAGTCGAAGCCGAACTCGTTGTTCGTGCCATAGGTCACGTCCGCGGCATAGGCATCGCGGCGCTCATGGTCGTCCAGCCCATGGACGATGCACCCGACCGTCAGTCCGAGGAAGCGGTAGATCTGACCCATCCAGCCACTGTCGCGCTGGGCCAGGTAGTCGTTGACGGTGACGACATGGACGCCCTTGCCGGAGAGCGCATTCAGATAGACGGCCAAGGTGGCCACGAGGGTCTTGCCCTCGCCGGTCTTCATCTCGGCGATCTTGCCTTGGTGGAGCACCATGCCGCCCATGAGCTGGACGTCGAAATGTCGCTGACCGAGCGTGCGCTTGGCTGCCTCGCGGACGACCGCGAAGGCTTCCGGGAGGATGTCGTCGAGGGTCTCGCCTTGGTCCAGGCGGCCGCGTAGCAGAGCCGTCTGGCCCCGCAGCTCGTCGTCCGACAGTGGCGCGTAGGTCGCTTCCAGCGCGTTGATCCGCTCGACGGTCGAGCGGAGGCTTTTGACGACGCGGTCGTTCGCGGTACCGAAAAGTCTGCGGGCGACCGCACCGATCATTGGGAATACCTGCCTAAGGGCTCAAAGCGCCGGAATGAAGCCGAAAACGCGGGAACTCCCGTCAGATAAGGGTGCGCCCCCGCCCTGTCAACGAACCGCCCATAACCGTAAAAGGTTAAAATACCGGCCCAAAAATGGCCATCTGGCATGCCGGGGGTCCTTGTAAGCGGATTTGCTCGGTGTAGTATGCGCCACCCCGGGAGCCCCGGCGCACCTTGCTGCTGCGATGCGCTCCCCTTTGTCTCGGAGCGTCTCCCTACCATGGCTTCTTCTTCCTCAAGCGGGCCGATGACCGCGATTGTCGTTATCGTAGTTGCCGCGATCGCCGGCGGCGCCGGCTATTATTTCGGTATGCATGGCGGCGGCTCCGCCTCCGGCCCGGCTATGGTTTCGGCGCCCGCGGGCGCCGGGCCTGTGCAGGCCAAGGTCAATGGCCAGCCGATCTACAAATCCGAGGTCGATGCTTTCATCGCCGACCTGGGCGACCAGGCCAAGCAGATGCCCGAGGGGGAGCTGAGGAGCCGCGTCCTCGACCGGCTGATCGATTTGAAGCTGGCGAGCGAAAAGGCGGAGGCCCAGAAGCTCGACGAGGATCCGGCCGTGCGCCAGCGGATCGCCAATGGCGAGATGGCGACCCTGGCCGACGTCTATCTCGAGCGTACCGCCAAGGCGAAGATCAACGACAGCGTGCTGAAGGCCAAATACGACGAGCTCGTGAAGCAGGCTCAACCGGTTGAAGAGGTCCGCGCCCGCCACATTCTCGTCAAGACGGAACAAGAGGCCAAAGACATCATCAAGCAGCTCGATAAGGGCGCTGATTTCGAGGCCCTCGCCAAGGAGAAATCCACCGATCCGGGCAGCGGAGAAAGCGGCGGCGATCTCGGTTATTTCACCAAGGACAAGATGGTGCCGGAATTCGCCGACGCGGCCTTCAAGCTCGACAAGGGCAAATACACCGAGACCCCGGTCCACAGTCAGTATGGCTGGCACGTGATCCAGGTTCTGGACAAGCGGAACCAGCCGCTGCCGACCTTCGACCAAGTCAAGCCGCAGCTCTCCGCGATGGTGCTCCAGGAAGAAGAGCACAAGGCTTTGGACGACGTTCGCAACGGCGCCAATATCGAGCGCTTCAATTCGGACGGCACTCCCATCGCGGCGGCGCCCGCGAGCTCGCCCGCGGCAACGGCCCCGGCTGCTCCCGCCCAAGCCCCGGCGGCCGCCCCTGCAGCCTCGGCCCCGGCTGCACCGGCCCAGCCGGCACCGGCGCCCGCTCCCGCGACGAAATAGGCGTCGCCTTGGCGACGCCGCCGCTCTCGCCCCTCGCGCCGGCCGCGACGCCGACCCTGCCGGCGATCGCGGGAGTTCGCCTCGCGGCAGCCGCCATCGGGCTCAAAAAGAACGGCGGCCGGGACCTGATGCTGGCCGAGCTCGCGCCGGGGACCACCATTGCCGGCGCCTTGACGCGCTCGCTCTGCCCTTCGGCGCCCGTGGAATGGTGCCGTCATGCTCTCAAGGGCGGAAAGGCGCGGGCCTTCGTCGTCAATTCCGGCAACGCCAATGCCTTCACCGGCAATGCCGGCGACAAGACCGTCTCGGCCACGGTTAAGGCGGCAGTGAGGTTGTTCGATTGCAGGGCGACCGAAATCTTCGTCGCTTCGACCGGCGTCATCGGTCAGCCCGTGCCTCCCGATCATATCGCGGCGGCACTCCCCAAGCTCTCGAAATCGCTGAGCAAGTCAGCCTGGAAAGCGGCAGCCGAGGCGATCCGGACCACCGATACTTTCGCCAAGATGGTCACCCGGAAAGCCAAGATCGGGGACAGCACTGTCACCATCAACGGTATCGCCAAAGGCTCGGGTATGATCGCCCCCGACATGGCGACGATGCTGGCGTTCTTTTTCACCGACGCGAAGGTACCCGCCGGCGTCCTCGACGAGATCGTGCACCGCGCCGTCAAGCGCTCGTTCAATTGCATCACGGTCGACGGCGACACCTCGACCAGCGATACGGTGCTATTCGCGGCGACCGGCGCCGCCAAGCATCCCAGGGTGAGCAACGCCGGCGACAAGCTCCTCAAGCCCTTTCGCGCCGCGGTCGAGGACGCGATGGTCGAGCTGGCTCAGCTGATTGTTCGCGATGGCGAGGGGGCCGGCAAGTTCGTGACGATTCGCGTGAAGGGCGCGATGTCGTCCGGTGCCGCCCGCAGGATCGGACTCTCCGTCGCGAACTCCCCGCTGGTCAAGACGGCCATCGCGGGCGAGGACGCGAATTGGGGACGCATCGTGATGGCTGTGGGAAAAGCCGGTGAGCGCGCCGATCGCGACCGGCTCGGCATCTCGATCGGCGGCGTGCCGATCACCAGCAAGGGGCAGATCGTCGAGGGTTATGACGAGACTCCGGTCGCCGCCCACATGAAGGGCCCGGAAATCGACATCGAGATCGATATCGCTTTGGGGAGGGGCAGCGCTACGGTCTGGACCTGCGACCTCACTCACCGCTACATCGACATCAATGGAAGCTATCGAAGCTGATAGGCCGTGAAGCGGCTTCGGATTCTACCCCGTCTCAGGGTCGTCGCCGGTCATCGCATCGACACAGAGCGGCTTCTTTTGCGTTCGCCAACGGTGGCGGATGCGCCGCGCATCTCCGAGCTGATCGGCAGCTGGGATATCGCGCGCTGGCTCGTCCGCGTGCCTTACCCCTATCGCATCAACCATGCGATCGCCTGGGTGGAGCGGTCCAATCAGGAACGCGCCGCGTCGATGGGCTGGCCCTTCATTATGGTGCGGGTCGAGGATCAGGCCATCATCGGCAGCATGGACCTGTCGCTGGAGCCTGACCGCATCACCGGCGCGCTTGGCTACTGGATCGGCGAGCCTTATTGGAATCTGGGCTACGCGACGGAGGCCGCGCGCGCGGTCATCGAGTTCGCCTTCGACACTCTGTCGCTGGAAACCGTCACGGCCAGCGCACTGCCGGACAATGCGCGCTCGATCCGGGTATTGGAGAAGGCTGGCCTGAGCTATGTCGATAGCCGGCCTGAAGAGACGACCGAACGGGGCAGGGTCGATACCGATTTCTTTGCCGTGAGCCGGGCGACCTGGCTCTCTTCTCGATGAACGAAGGCGAGCGGCCGATCCTGTTGGTTGCCGCTGTCGCTCTCGTGGATGCAGATGGCCGCGTGCTGCTGGCGCAACGGCCGGAAGGAAAGCATCTCGCCGGGCTTTGGGAGTTTCCAGGAGGCAAAGTCCATGACGGCGAGACGCCAGAGGCGGCTCTCATTCGGGAGCTCAGGGAAGAGCTCGGCATCGAGACAGACGTCAAATGTCTCGCGCCTTTCACCTTCGCCTCCCATGCCTATCCCGATTTCCACCTCCTTATGCCGCTCTATGTCTGCCGGGTCTGGCAGGGTATCGTTCGTCCTCTGGAGGGGCAGAAGTTGGCCTGGACGCGCATCAGCGACATCAGCAAGTACCCGATGCCGCCGGCCGATGTTCCGCTAGTTGCGATGCTGAGAGATTTGCTGTGAGCCGCTTTCTCTACCATCTCGCCCGCCGTGCCGAATGGGAGCAAGCCGAAAAATCGGGTGCTTACCGGGGTTCCGCGGATGATCGTCGCGACGGATTCCTGCATTTCTCGACTGCCGAGCAGGTGGTCGAGAGCGCCCGTCGGCACCGCGCGGGCGAGGCCGACGTGCTGCTGATCGTCGTACCCGAGGCCGCGCTCGAATCCTGGAAATGGGAACCTGCTCGCTCCGGCGCCCTGTTCCCGCACCTATATGGGGAATTGCCGCTCAAGGCCATCGTTGCCGTCCATGAGCTGCCGCTGGGTCCCGACGGTTCGCATGTGTTTCCGCCGCTGATAGACTAGCTCCGCGCCAATGTATCGCGACGTCGTCGACCTCAGGGAATTCTATCAGACCAGCTTGGGGCAGGTCGCGCTCAGGATCCTGCGCAGACGCATTCGGGAGTTCTGGTCGGACCTGTCGGGCCAGACTTTGCTCGGGATCGGTTACGCGACGCCTTATCTTCGGCCATTCCTCAACGAGGCCGAACGCACCATCGCGGTGATGCCGGCGACCCAAGGCGTGATCTACTGGCCGGCTGAAGGGAAGGGGCTCGTCACGCTCTCCGAGGAAGCGAGCCTGCCATTCGACGATCTTTCTTTCGACCGTGTCCTCGTGGTGCATGGGCTGGAAGCTACCGAGAAGAGCCGTCAGATGCTGCGCGAGATCTGGCGCGTGCTCGCTGGCGGCGGGCGACTGCTCGTGCTGGCCGCCAACCGCTCGGGCCTTTGGTCGCGCACCGACAGGACGCCATTCGGACACGGGATTCCCTACACCACGGGACAGCTCAACTCGATGCTGCGGGACAATCTGTTCGTGCCGGAGCGTTCCGCGCGGGCGCTGTACATGCCGCCGGTCAAATCCCGCTTCCTGCTGGGAACCGCGCCGGCCTGGGAGAAGCTTGGCGCGCAATGGCTGTCGAATTTCGCCGGTGTCACGATGGTCGAGGCGACGAAGCAGATCTATGCGCTAACCGGCGCCGAGCGAGTCCAGCAACCGCGCCGCGGATTGGCTTTCCCGCGCGCCCTGCCACAGTCGCGTCCGCTGCGCCGCGAGCCTTAGTTAGTCCAAAACATGGGAGAGTACGGGGATGCTGACCATCGCCGAAGCCGGCAAACGGCTCGCCACTGGGGCCGTCACGAGCGTCGCGCTCACCAAGCAGGCGCTGGCACGGGCGCGTGACCCGGATGGGGAAGGTGCGCGCACCTACACGGTCCTATTTGACGAGGCCGCCCTCGCCGAAGCCGAGGCAAGCGATCGCCTCAGGGCGGTCGGCGTCGTGTCGTCGCCACTCGCTGGCATCCCGATCTCGATCAAGGATCTGCTCGATGTCCGCAATCGGGTGACGACCGCCGGCGCGCCCTTCATGTCCGACATGCCGCCCGCGAAGCGAGACGCAGCGATCGTGTCGCGGCTCCGCGCCGCCGGAGCGGTGATCGTTGGCCGCACCAACATGCCGGAATTCGCATCATCGAGCCTCGGTCTGAACCGGGGCTACGGGACACCGCGCAATCCTTGGGACCGCAAGACGGGCCGCGTGCCGGGCGGTTCGTCGTCGGGTGCCGGCATCTCGGTTGTCGATGGGATGGCGGTCGCGGCGATTGGGAGTGATACGGGCGGTTCGATCCGAATCCCGTCCGCGCTGGTCGGGATCGTCGGCTTCAAACCTACCCAGCGGCGCGTGCCGCTCGACGGCTGCTTTCCGCTATCGAACAGTCTCGACTCTCTGGGACCCCTCGGTGCTTCGGTCGGGTGTTGTGCTCTCGTTGACGCGATCCTTGCGGGCGAGCCGCCGGAAATTCCGGATCCGCTTCCCGTCGAACGGCTGACCTTCGCGATTCCGCGCAAGACTTACCTGTTCGACGAATTGGACGCTGCCGTATCGCAGTCGTTCGAGCGAGCCCTTTCCGTCCTATCGGCCGCCGGAGCGAGGATCGTCGATGTCGATTTGCCCGGCTTCACGGTCGAGAAGGTCGGTTTCACGCAAAGGCCGAGCTTCGTACCCGCCGAAGTATTCGCCGTGCATCGCGCGCTATTGGCCGACAGGCGATCGCGCTACGATCCTCGGATCCTGGCTAACATAGCTGCCGGCGCGTCGCTCACCGCCGCGGATTATCTGGACATGGTGGCGGTGCGACGTGCGGTCATCACGGAGATCGGCAATGCTCTCGAAGGTATTGACGGGATCCTGGCGCCGACGGTGCCGACCGTCGCGCCGACGATCGCGTCCGTCGACGGAAACGACGCGTCTTACCACAAGGCCAACGGCTTCCTGGCCCGCAACACGGCGCCTTTCAACATGCTCGATGGCTGCGGACTCTCCATTCCGTGCCACGAGCCGGGCGCCGCGCCGGTCGGGCTGATGCTGGCCGGCATGACCGGCTCGGACCACCGGATCCTGGCGGCAGGCTTGTCCGTCGAAATGGTCTTAGCGCGCGCGCTTCAATAGGAACACGGCCTGCTCGGAGAGCAGGTTGGCCCGGCGGCGCGGCTGTGGTGCACGGTAGACCCGACCAGCGGGCCCCAGCACGACCGATTCCTCGATCTCGATATCGAGGGCGCGGGCGAGGTCCATGAAGTCGGCGATTGTGCACGGATGGATATTGGGCGATTCCCACCATCGGTAGGGCCGCTCCGGATCGACGGGCGAGCGCCCCTTGAGCGTCAGTGCCAATCGCGTCCGCCAATGGCCGTAATTCTCGAAGGATACGATCGCGTGGCGTCCGATCCTGACCAGATGCTCGAGCGTCGCCTTCGGATCGCGCATCGCCTGCAGCGTCTTGGATAAGATCACATAGTCGAACGCGCTGTCGGCGTAGTTCACGAGGTCCGTGTTGGCATCGCCCTGGATCACCGCCAGCCCATGCGCGAGCGACTGATGAACGCCGTCGGGATCGAGTTCGAGACCGCGTCCGTCGACCCCTTTTTCGTGCACGAGATATTCCAGCAGCGTCCCGTCGCCTGAGCCGACATCGAGCGCTCGGCTCTTCGGCTGGATCATGTCGGCGATCAGCTTGAGGTCCGCCCTGATGCCGCGCCGCGCGCTCTGGGGCCGTTTTTCAGCGGCTGCGGCGGTGGCGCCGCGCGGCGCCAGGCCGCGCTGCTCCGCGCAGCCGTCGAGAAAGCCGCGCACGATGCGGTAGAGCTCCGGCTCCTCCAAGAGGAAGGCATCATGTCCCTTGTCGGTCTCGATCTCGACGAACGATACCGAGGCGGAAGCGGTGCTGAGCGCGCCGACGATCGAGCGCGATTCGGCCGTCGGAAAGAGCCAGTCGCTCGTGAACGACACCACCAGAAAGCGAACGGGCGAGCCTTGAAAGGCTGCCGCCAGATGTCCGCCATGCTCCGCCGCCAGGTCGAAATAATCCATAGCGCGGGTGATATAGAGGTAGGAGTTCGCGTCGAATCGATCGACGAAGGTCGAACCCTGGTGCCGGAGATAGCTCTCGACCTGGAAGTCGGCATCGAAGCCGTAGGTGAAAGCGGCGCGGTCCTGCAGGTTGCGGCCGAACTTCCGGTGAAGTGCCGCTTCCGATAGGTAGGTGATATGCGCCGCCATCCGCGCCACCGCGAGGCCGCGCGACGGATTGGTGCCGGAGGTCAGATAGTTTCCGCCCGCCCAATCCGGGTCCGCCATAATCGCCTGACGTCCCACCTCGTGGAAGGCGATGTTCTGTGAGGAATGCCGGGCTGCGGTGGCGATCGGTATCGCCGCGAACACCCGCTCGGGATAGGCCGCGGCCCAGGCCAGCGCCTGCATGCCGCCCATCGAGCCGCCGGTGACTGCGAAGAGCTGGTCGATGCCCAAAGCATCGATCAAGAGCTTCTCGGCCCGGACCATGTCGCCGATCGTGATGATCGGGAAATCTAGCGCCCAGGGCTTGCCGGTCGCGGGATCGACCTCGCGCGGGCCGGTGCTTCCCATGCAGCCGCCGATAACATTGGGGCAGATGACGAAATACCGGTTCGTGTCGATCGGCCTGCCCGGGCCGACCATAGTGGTCCACCAGCCTGGTTTGCCGGTCAGCGGATGGTCGTCGGCCGCGAATTGGTCGCCGGTCAGGGCATGGCAGATCAGGATAGCGTTGGACTTTTCGGCATTCAGCGTGCCGTAGGTCCGGTAAGCAATGGTGATTGGGCCTAACGATACGCCACTATCGAGCGGCATGGGGCGATCGGACGCGACTACGATACGTTCGCTGGGTATAATCGGAAGATCGGCGATCTTGGGCGCCAGCGGAGCCTTGGTGACGCTCATCAGCGGATTCCCGAGCCCGGACGATAGTTTCGGGCGCTGTTTTGCCTTTGCGTCGAGCACGGCCCGCCGCTACACGTAGTTTTTTGTGCGCCCCGAGGCGCCGCAGAACAGATCACCCTGATGCCTTCCTCAACCAATCGACTGGATCTCCTGCGTCGGGATATCGACGCGATCGATGTCGCCATCCACGATCTTATCGTGAAGCGCGCAACAATCGTCGAGGATATCCGCAAGATCAAGAACCGGGCAGGTCCGGCCCTCCGTCCCGGGCGTGAGGCCAGTATCGTCCGGGCGCTGGTCGCCCGCCACCGAGGCAAATTTCCCCTCCAGGCGCTCGTTAATCTCTGGCGCGAGATGATCAGCGGCTTCACCCATATGCAGGAGCCGCTTTCGGCTGCGGTCTATGCGCCGCGAGGCCGGGAGCGGCTCTTTGCTTTGGCCCGCGATCATTACGGCAGCTTGACGCCCCTCCAGCCGGTCCCGACGGCCGCCGCCGCGGTTCGGGCGGTTGCCGATCAGACCTCCTATATGGCTGTCCTGCCATTTCCGGGCGACCAGGACTCGGAGTGCTGGTGGCCGCTGCTGATTGGCAATGACAAGGCGCCAAGGGTCATTTCCCGGCTGCCGTTTGCGTCGGACGGAAAAGGCGAGCAAGCTCTAGTCTTGGCCACTTGGGCGCGTGATCCCTCAGACGAGGAGGCGACCTTGGTCGTCGTCGAGCTGCCCGAGCGCGCCAGCCGGGGACGAGTCGTCGAGAGCTTCCAGTCCGCGGGTTTCGCTCAGGTGGCGCTCCATGCTGGGAAGGAGGCCGAACCTGGCCGTTCTTACTATCTTGTGGAAGTGGATGGGCAGGTGGCGGCCGATGATACGCGCCTGGCGATAGCGGCAGGAGCGCTCGACTCCAGTTTCGCCCAGGTCATTGGCGGTTATGCGCGGCCGCTCACCATTCCAGCAAGCTAGTTCGGCCCCGCGCTCGTTTGGGATTGGGTAAAATGGACAAATTGGGCCCGGTGCCGCAGCCGGGAATTCTGGAAATCTCTCCGTATGTCGGCGGCGAGTCGAAGGTGCAGGGAATAGCCCGGCCGGCGCGGCTCGCCTCGAACGAGAACCCGCTCGGCCCGAGCGCAAGCGCGATGAAGGCGTATTCCGCGGCGGCCGCGGAGCTGCATCGCTATCCCGATGGGAGCGCCACGGCGCTGCGCGAAGCGATCGGCCGGACAAACGGGCTCGATCCGGCGCGAATTGTCTGCGGTGCCGGCTCGGATGAGCTTTTCGCCCTCCTTGCGACCGCCTATGCCGGTCCGGGAGACGAGGTGCTGCACAGCTGGCACGGCTTTCTGGCCTTCCCTATCGTCGCGCGCAGCGTTGGCGCAACGCCGATCCCGATCCCAGAGAGGAACCTGAAGACCGACGTCGAAGCGGTTCTGGCCAAGGTCGGCCCCCGCACGCGTATGATCTTCCTTGCCAATCCGAACAATCCGACCGGCAGCTATCTCTCGGCCGACGAGATCGAGCAGCTTCTCAATGGCCTTCCACCGCATGTGTTGCTCGTTCTGGACGCGGCCTATGGCGAGTTCGTGAATCGCAACGACTATTCCGTGGGGCACGAGATGGTCGACCGGTTCCCGAACGCGGTCGTCACCCATACTTTCTCGAAGATATATGCGCTCGCAGCGGTCCGGCTGGGCTGGGCCTATTGTCCACCGGCCGTCGCAGACGTGCTCAACAGAATTCGCCAGCCGTTCAATGTCGGTATTCCAGCGATGGTCGCGGGTGTCGCCGCGCTGGAGGACCCGGCCTTCCTAGCCCGCTCTCGAGAGCATAACGAGCGTTGGCGACCCTGGTTGGCCGAGCAGCTGACCCGGCTGGGCTTTACCGTCTATCCCAGCGTCACCAATTTCCTCCTCGTCTCCTTCAAGCCGCACGATGCCGAGGAAGTCCGGCAGTTCCTCAAGGGCCGCGGCGTGCTCGTGCGTCAGATGGGCGCTTACGGCTTGCCGGACTGCCTCAGGATCACGATCGGCACCGAAGAGGAGATGCGGGCGTTAATCTCCGGCATCGAGGCCTTCCTCAAAGGGGGGAAGAAGGCATGACCAAGCCTCTGTTCGAACGCGTCGCCATCATTGGCTTCGGGTTGATCGGCTCGTCTCTCGGCCGGGCCATTCGCGCTCATAAGCTCGCGCGGACGCTGGTGGCCTGCGATCGCAGCGATCAGGCGCTGGCGACGATCGCCCGGCTGCGGCTGGCCGATGCGGCGACGCCGGTGGCCGCGGACGCGGCGAAGGACGCCGATCTCGTCGTCATCGCAGTGCCGCTCGGCGCCTATGCCGAAGTGGCAAACCAGATCGCGCCCGTGCTCAAGCCCGGCGCGATCGTCAGCGATGTCGGTTCGGTCAAGGGCACAATTGTCCGCGATCTATCGCCGATCTTGCCGCCCCACATCCATTTGGTGCCGGGGCATCCGGTCGCCGGCACCGAGAATTCCGGACCGGAATCGGGCTTCGAGACCTTGTTCGAAGGCCGGTGGTGCATCCTGACGCCGCCGCCCGGGACGGACCCGGCAGCCATTGCCAAGGTCACCGATCTCTGGCTGGCTTGCGGTGCGATGGTCGAAACCATGGATGCGGCCCATCATGACAAGGTGCTGGCCATCACCTCGCATGTGCCGCACCTCATCGCCTACACGATTGTCGGGACCGCCTCCAATCTCGAGGAAGACGCCAAGTCGGAGGTGATCAAATTCTCGGCCTCCGGCTTCCGAGACTTCACCCGCATCGCGGCTTCCGATCCCACCATGTGGCGCGACATCTTCCTCAACAACAAGGAGGCTGTGCTGGAGATGCTGCAGCGCCTCACGGAGGATCTGACGGCGCTCCAGCGCGCCATCCGCCGCGGCGAGGGAGATATGCTGTTCGAACGCTTCACCCGGACACGTGAAATCCGCCGTCGGATCATCGACGCGCATCAGGCCTGAGGCCCGCCGATCAGGATTGTTGCGGTGCGCCTCTTCGAGGCCTCCGGACGGCTCTTATTGTTCCGCTTGGTCCGCCGCCGCAGAAGAACCGGTCGCCGCCATCGGATTCGAGTCCGGAGACTCGAATTCCAGTCGGCATCTCGATTTTCTGCAGGACTTCTCCGGTTTGGGCATCGATTTGACGCAAATCACTCTCTTCGCCTTCCCACGTGCCGTGCCAGAGCTCTCCGTCGATCCAGGTGACGCCTGTGACGAAGCGGTTGGACTGGATGGTGCGAAGAATAGCGCCGGTCTCTGGGTCGATTTGATGGATCTTCCGATCTCGATGCTGCCCCACCCAAAGCGTTCCTTCTGCCCAGGCTAGTCCCGAATTGCTGGTCCCAGGCGCCGGGATCGTGCCGAGCACATGGCCGGTTGTCGGATCGATCTTCTGGATGCGACCTTCGGCGATCTGAAACAAGTGCCGGCCATCAAAAGCTGTTCCCGCATGTGCCGGGACATCGATGGCGCGTCCGGTCTTGCCACTTGCCGGATCGAGTGCGACCAGCTTGTCGCCCGCGGCAAACCAGACATCGCGGCCATCGTGCGTCAGCCCATGGACGTGATCGACACCGGAAAATGGGCCGTACTCGCGAATAATTTCGGCTGCTGATCGCTTCATGGTTTCCACCCTAGTCGCTTGGCAGTGGAGCAAGGAGTAACAAGTTCGTCGCGAATCCCGGCAGGGGTGGTGCCATCCAACGGCGCGCCCGCCCGCGACCGACAGACTGCACCTTGCCTGCCGCGGCCAGCGAATCCAGCGCCCGCTGTACCGTTCGCTGGCTGGCCCCGAGCGCAAGCGCGAGCGCCGAGCTCGACCATGACTCGCCATCGGCAAGAAAGGCGAGCACGGCTGCATGCTGCTCCTCGACGGGCCGCGCGAGCACGACGATTTCGTCACCAGGCCGCGGAGTCAGCGCGAAGCCCCGCTCGGTCGCGCTCACATCGGCGATCGATCGCAGCTCGGCGCGAAGCCGGCCGATCTCCACTCGTAGCCGCGCGCGATGGGATTCATCGGCGACTCTCGCATGGAACGCCTGTGCGAGGAGCGTGCTCCGCGGCACGTCTGCGGGCCAGGCCTCACCCAGTGCGCGGGCAAGCGCGAACAGGATCGGGCGGGTTGCAAGGGAAACGATCGTGCTTGCCTTACGCACGACGTAGCGGTTGGCGTCGACGATGATCATGCCCGATGACAACAGTGTTTCGACCTCTTCGAGCAGGAGCGGGCGTTCCACGCCACGCGCGATCAAGCGTGCCGCGGGCGTGCTCAAGAGACGAGACGCGCTTTCGACCTCGGCAGCCAAAGCGGGAATTGCGGCAGCGCGCGCTGCCTCCTCGGCGCGTGCGAGCGCTGCCCGGGCCGCCTTTGTCCGGATGCGCCGCATGGCAATTCCCGCAACCATCAGCTCATGCGACGCCCGCAAGGCCGCGGGGAAAGGCGAGGGGTCGAGCGCGGCAAGGTTCTGCTCGGCGCGTTCGAGGCGTCCGATCAAGAGAAGGCGCCGAATCTCCAGATATCGCGCATGGGCGGCGTTCGCCCGGTCGCCATGCTTTTCGAGCGTCGCCCGCGCCGCGCCGAGCGCTTTCGCCGGCCAGCCGAGGTCGCGGGATGCGAGAGCGACCTCCGCCTCGGCGACGACGCATCGCGCACGGGCCAAGGCCTCTTTCGGACCGAAGGCGCGAGCCGCGCTTCGCAAGAGAACCTTTGCACGGGCGAGGTCGCCCAGCTGCGCCATGGCTATGCCGCGAAGTGCGAGCGCCGGCGCGTCGTCGCGGAGCGCCACCCGGTTCAACGCGCCCAGGGGATCGCCGGCGGCCAACGCCCGGGCCGCGGCTGTGATCAGCGAGTCCATCCGAATCCCGCCACACTTGTCACTCCCCGCCTTCGATACCCCGGCACTATCTCCGTGTCACGACCAACACCCGCGAAGGGAGTGAGAGGCCATGACAACACACACGATCGTGACGGGTAACGAGAAATTGGACGATGTCACCGTCGGCGCAATCGATTGGTTGTGCCTTGCGGCTGCACCGACCTTCGCGATCATGGCTCTGGTAACCGCCGTTCTGAGCGGCGGTCCGCCGCCGATGCTCTGCTCGGCTCACGGTTCCTCGCCGCTTTGCGGCATGGCCTGGATGTACCTGCTGATGAGCGCTTTCCATTCGGCGCCCTGGCTTAGGCGGATTGCTGGCCTGCGGAATGGCGCTCGCTGTGCCTGACCAAGTGTTGACCTGATCAAATCCAACCACAATCACACCACGGAGGACGATGATGACGACGCACAAGACTGGAACGCGCGAAGAATGGCTAACGGCGCGGCTGGCATTGCTCGAGGCCGAAAAGGTGCATACACGGCAGAGCGATGCGCTGGCGCGGCGGCGGCAGGAGCTGCCCTGGGTTAAGATCGACAAGAATTATCGGTTTGAAACGGACCAGGGGGACGCATCGCTGGCCGACCTCTTCGGCGGGCGCTCGCAGCTTGTCGTCTACCACCTGATGTTCGGCCCCGAATACAAGGCGGCCTGTCCCAGCTGCTCGGCGATTGCCGACGGGTTCAATGGGACCATCGTCCATCTCCAGCATCACGATGTGGCGTTCTTCGCGATCTCGCGGGCGCCGCTGGAGAAGATCCGAGCGTTTAAACAGCGGATGGGCTGGACCTTTCCCTGGGCATCGTCGCAGGACACCGACTTCAATTTCGACTTCGAGGTCTCGGTGACCGAGGACCAGCTGCGCACCGGGCATTTCGAATACAACTACCGTCCGGGCACCGCATTGCAGCCGGCCGACGCCGGGAAGCCGAACCAGTTCGCGGCGATGGCCGGAACCGACACTGCCGCGTTCATGCGTCAGAGGCCCGGCATGAGCGCGTTCGCGCGCGAGGACGGGGTCGTCTACCATACCTATTCGACCTACGCCCGTGGGCTGGACGGCCTGTGGGGCATGTATCAGTGGCTCGACCGCGCGCCCAAGGGACGAAACGAGACCGGCCCTTGGTGGCGCCACCACGACATGTACGGTAAGGCTTAAACGAAGCCGTGGCGTGCGACGGTTGCCATCACGGCAGCCGTCACCGCCGAACGTCGCACATCGGGCGTGCCGCGCAGTTGCGCGCCGGATGCCATCCGCGTAGAGGTGCAAGGCAAATACTTACGCGGCAAAGAGGTCTGGATGACCGGGCGTTATCTGGCTGCATCGCTCCTTGCTAGCCTCACGATTCTGCTCGTCGTTCACCTGGCGCGGGCCGCCGACTCCGTGACCTTTTCCGCCATGGTTGAGGCCTGGTACCGCGATAATTTTCAGGCCCACCCCCTTATGGCGGATGGGGCCGGATTCCATGAATGGGATGCCAAGCTCGAAGACGTCTCGCTCGCCGCCCATCAGGTCGAGCGGAAGCGTCTCCATGCGTGGCTTGACAGGTTCGATAAGATCGACTCGAGCTCCCTCGACCTGAAGGACCGCGATGATCGCGAGGTTATCATCGGTCAGATCAACGCGGCTCTGCTCGAGGAGGAGCGGATCCAGGCCTGGCGACACGACCCCAACCGCTATTCCTCGCTCGCTGTCGAGTCGCTGTTCCAGCTGGTAAAGCGCGACTTCGCGCCGATCGCGGATCGGATGCGCGATGCGATCGCGCGCGAGAAGCAGGTGCCTGGGATGCTCACAGCGGCGAAAGAGGTCATTCAAGACCCGCCCAAGGTCTATATCGAGATCGCGCTGGAGAACATCGAGGGTGGGCTCGATTTCTTGAAGAGCGGTCCCCCCGATGCATTCAAATCCGTTCAGGATCGGGGTCTGCAGAACGAATTTGCTTCCGTGAACGCCGCCACGATAACCGCCCTGCAGGATTATCGCGATTGGCTGAAAGGATTACTGCCGAATGCCCATGGCAGCTTCGCGCTCGGCGCCGAGAATTATCGCCTGAAGCTCGAATATGAGGAGATGATCGACGTCCCGCTCGATCGTCTGCTGTCCATCGGCTATGCGAATCTCAAAAAGGATCAAGAGGCGCTCGCGGTGGCTGCGCGCCGTGTCGATCCGATCAAGTCGACAGACGACGTGATCGCGACCATCGCGAAAGATCACCCGACCGCCGACGGCCTGGTTCCGACAGCACGCGATGAGCTTGTCGCGCTCCGCAAATTCATCGTGGACGAAAATCTAACGCCGCTTCCGCCGGAGCGCGCGCCGGCGGTCGGCCCTACTCCGGAATTCGAGCGCGCCATCATCCAGGCGGAGATGGACGCGCCTGGCCCTTACGAGAAGCACGCGACCGAAGCCTTCTATTTCATCACGCCGCCGGCGCCGAGCCTCACGCCGAAGCAAAAGGAGGAGTATCTCGAAGGCTTCAACATTCCGACCCTCAACAACGTGTCGGTCCATGAAGTCTTCCCGGGCCATTTCGTCCAGCTGATGCTGATGCGCTCCATGCCGGGCCTCTCCATGGTGCGGCGCTTGACCAACACCAATTCGAACGTCGAGGGGTGGGCGCATTATTGCGAACAGATGATGCTTGACGAAGGCTTCGGCGGCGGCGATCCGAAGCTCCGTATCGGCCAGCTTTTGGACGCGCTGCTGCGCGATGTCCGCTATGTCGTCGGCATCGAGATGCATACGCGCGGCATGAGCGTCGAGCAGGCCGCCGACATGTTCGTCAGGGAGGCCCACCAGCCCGGGCCGATCGCGCTCATGGAGGCGAGGCGCGGCACTTCGGATCCGACCTATCTCTATTACACAGTCGGCAAGCTCGAGATCTTGAAGCTGCGCGAAGATTGGAAGGCGAAGATGGGGTCGGCCTATAGCATCGGCGATTTTCACAAGCGCCTGATCGAGGGCGGTACGGTTCCGATCCGCATCATCCGCCGCGAAATGACGGGCAGCGACGGGCCTTTGCTGTGATGCTCCTTCGAAAGCGAGAATCCGTCTCTCGACAGCGCGGCGGCGGAAAAATGAATTTCCACCTTCGCAGGAACGATATCCTGAAAATTGGTCTCTTGCTTCTCACGACGCTGATTTTCTTCACGTCGGCGGCTCAAGCCAGCCATTACTCGGCCGACGTCCGCGCCTGGCCGTCACTGATCGGCTATTGGCGCTTCACTGATCCGGCCGGATCTTCGATTGTTGCGGACGCCAGCCACCATGGCCTCGACGGCGCCATCCATGGAGCGATCCGCTTCGGAGAGAAGGGACTGGTCACGGGCGCTGCCGATACATCGGCGCTGTTCGACGGTCATACCTATGTTTCCCTGCCGGAGAGTGCGCTCGCGTTCGAATGGAACACGCCCTTTCTGATCGAGTTCGTGCTCAAGGTCCCACCGGCCGGTACGCCGATGTCCGGCAGCATCATCGGCAAGGAGCTGCTGGGTGAATCGCGCAATGGCTGGAATCTCTATGTGAGCGGCTATCAGGGCGCCTATCAAATAGAGCTTCTGATGCGTTCCGCCGCCGGCTTTTATCAGCTTCGGCGCTCGACCAAGACGACGGTGTTCACACCTGGATCCATTCATCACGTGGCGCTCGCCTATGGTGGCACCGGTCGCAACCAGGATGCTGTCTTCTACGTCGACGGCGATCGGGTGGACACGATCGACTATGATGCCAATCTGGGCAACCACAGCATTGCCAATCCCGCGACGCCGGCGATCGGCGGCAATATCGGCTTCAACGGGCCGCCAGGTCCTTATTTCAACGGCTTCATCCAGGAGCTGGCGGTCTATAGCGAGGCCGCGCCGGCCGGCAACCTGAACATCGCTTTCGGTAATGTGGTCAATAACCTTGCATGGTACCACGCGCAGCTCGCACATAATGACAAGCCGCCGATCGCCAATCCGCCGGCCAAACCCAATGTCTTCTACGAGGATGATTGGTCGGATGCAGACGCGCTCGGCGACCTCAGATGGGCGATCCATCTGCATCGGCTGGGTCTGATCAACCTGGTAGGCGTCGCCAACAACGCGGCGTCGCCCTACGCGCCTTCAATGCTCCGCGCGATCCTCGACTATTGGCACCTCGAAAACGTTCCGGTGCTCGCCTATCAGGGCGGGGAGGGGCCGGACGATAGAGGCGGAATCTCGCACACGACAGCGCAGAAGTTCCGACCCCAGGATGAGAAGGATGTCGGCGTGTTGAATGCCGGCACGGCGATCAAGGACGCCGGCAAAGGCTTCGTCGCGGGCGACGTGCTGCCGATCACGGGCGGGACTCTGGCGGCGGGATTCAAGACAGCCTCCTTCACCGTGGACGCTGTCGATGGCTCAGGCCGAATTCTCTCCGGACGCATTTCGAACTCTGGGAGTTATATCGCCGCGCCGCCAAGCCCCGCCATGCTTGCCAACCCGCGTGGCGGCGAGCCTGCGGCAATCGCATTTTCGACAGGCAACCTGCGCGGCAACTATACGGATTTCATGTCGGGTCTTCAGGACATTCTGCGGACCCACGGCAGAGTCTATGTCGTGAACACAGGCGTCGCTTTTGCGGATGCAGATTTCGTCAAAGCCTACCCTGAGCTCTGGAACGCGAAAGTCGCGGCCATCATTCTCTGCTCCGGCTTCGCCCCCAGCAGCGCCTATTGGGGCATGAAGGGCGGCGAGTACAATTTCGTGACGTCGCCCGCGGCCTGGAACGCATTCCTTGCAAAATCGACAGTCCCCGTCGTGCAATATGGCGACGAAAATACGAACCCGCCCAACGCGCCGCCCGCCGGAAATATCGTGATGGGCCCGCACGATTACGCCGACGAGAATACCGACCCGATCGAATGGGCGTTCAAGCGCAACCTCTTCGCGCCGAGTCCGACGCGGCCAAGCTGGAGCGCCGGCGCCTGGATTTGGCTGGCCTACGGCATTGCGCCCCGCGGCACCGGCTATCAGGCGTGGGTCTATTGGGCGGCCAATGGCGGCACGCTGACGATCGATCCGAATAACGGGATGAATACCTGGTCGCCCAAGCCCGGCAACACTTACTACATCCGCCGCCGCGCGAGCGACGCTGACTATAATGCTCTGATGGCGAAGATCATGGCGGAAAAGCCGGAAGGCGCGGGCAGCTCGTCAAATTGAAAGCATCCGCCGCGCCTTGCCGATCGCGCGTTCGAGCAGTGTTCCGCGATAGGCCGTCAGCGCGGTCTGATGAGTGTTCTCGGACCGCGCGGTGATCTCGAACCGGCCGGTGCGCTTTTCCGGCAGTAGGATACCAAGCGCGAAGCCACCCCAGAGCTGGTTGCGGAACGCTGGAGCGCGGTTGACGGTGCCCGCCACGAAATCGAGCTCAACGGCATGAACATACGGGTTGTCCGCCCATCTCGCCTCTTTCAGGCCCCGACGGCAGTTCGGGTTGAAGCTGTCATGCATGATGACATAGAGCGGAACGGTCGGCCGGAAGCGCAGTAGATTGTCGATGTCTTTGCGCACGCCCTCGGTCGTATGGTCGCCGTCAACGAGCGCGAAGCTCAGCTCCGAGCCTTCCTTTTCCAGCCGGTCGAGCAGAGGCGGGAGCAGGGAGTCGGACGGCCCGATCAGATATTCGACATTGGAGAAGCGCCCCGCGAGCCGCTCCGGCACGTCGGGATCGATATCGATCGAATAGACGCGCTCGCAGAATTGGGCGAGCACCTGAAGGCTTCCGCCGAAACGCGTGCCGATCTCGATCGCCACTTTGGGGCGGAGATTCTGCAAAAGGAAGACGAGCGCGGCCTGCTCGCCCGGCGCCATTTCCCAGCTTTCCAAATTCTCAGCCGAAAGAGCACTGTAGGCCAAGGGAAATAATTGCAACCCTTGACCGGCTCTTTCGCGATCTGGATCGTCGTCATAGTTTATTTTGATTTGGCCGGCGAAGGACTGCTCGGCGGATATAGTACGAGATGCTTCCATTCGACGGGCCGATCACGGTTTCGTGGCTCTATTATACATGCGACAAGTGGCAAAGGCTACGGGATCGACGCGACGGCGCTGATTTCCACCTTCATCGCAGGATGGCCGAGCCTTGCCACGCCGATCAGGCTCGAAGCATTGGGCGGAAAGGGCTTTCCGTCGAGCGCCTCGCTCATCGCGGCAACGAATATCTGCGTCGTCTTTTCGTCCAGGCCGACGACGTACATTGTGCTGCTGACGACGTCGGCCGGCGTGGCGCCTATCGCCGCCAGCGCGGCGGCAAGATTGCGGAACGCCTGCACCGTTTGGCTTCGGAGATCGTCGCCGCCAACCAGGTTGAATTCGGCGTCGAAAGGACCTTGCCCCGCGATGAAGGCCAGCCGGCCCGCCGGCGCCACCACGATTTGCGAAAAGCCCGGAAGGCGGAACAGCGTCTCGGGATTATGGTGCTCGATTCCCATGGAAACCTCCTCAGTCTAATAAGGTCACCGGATCGCCGAGGCTGACGATTCCTTCACGCTCCACGACCAGGTTGGTCCCCAGCACGCGACGACAACGATCCACGATCGCGCGCGTGAGAGCAGGCTCGGCGGCAACGCCCATCATGGTCTGGCTCCGCGCCGGCATGCTGCACCGGGTAGTACCGCTCCGGACGCTTACGACCGCGCCGCCGACCGAGAGACGCCGGCCGATCCAGTCGAGCTCGGGCCAGTCGGATCCGCCGTCGACGGAAACCACGAGATTCGGGCGGAAGCGGAGAACATTCGTGTCGAGTCCGCTTTGCCCGGCAAGGCTGGCGAGCGAATTTCTCGAGAGCAGGTGCAATGGATATGCATCCACATAGCTGCCGGGCGGTGTCGCATAGATCTGAAGCTGCGCCAGGTGCGCGTCGGTCGGCGCGCTGAAATCGGGCAGAGGCTCGTCGCTCAAAAGCTCTATGTCGGCGGCGATCTCGGCCGGATCGCGGTGACCCCGTGCCAGCCGGTAATGCTCTTTGCGGGAGGCCGGGGCGCGCGGCAGGATCGAAGCGGCACGGCCCAGCTGTGCGCTCAGCCACTCCGCAATATCCGGGGCGGCGCTTTCCCGCCGAGTGCCGTCGGGCGCCTTCAACTCGACGGGCGACACCGCGCCGTCGAAGGCGTCGGCCTTGGGCTCCTCCAGATAGCGGGCTCGGAGATTCAGCAGCGCAGGCCATCGCTTGGCGCTGCGGATTTCATTCGTTTCGGCATTGAAGATCGCCCAGTTGCGATCACCCACCGGGCCGGAGCGCCTTATGTCCAGCCGCTCAACCTCTTCGCCACCGAGGCTCTTCACCGGATAACGAAACAATCCGCTTATATGCGTCGCCATAGCCGCTTCATGTTAAATGACGATCCGTTCGACCTCCAAAGGGAGCTCGCGCTTTGCCAGTTGCCGACGCGCGGCGGCGAGGACCATTTCGGGCAATATCTCCCTCATGCAGATGCGGTCGTAATCGCAATCGTCGCGCTGCCAGCAAGGGGCGCAAGAGCCGTTCCAGTATAGATTTTCGTTGGCGGTGTAGCCCGATTGCGCGGGATGCTCGCGGCCGCCATAGACGATGACCGAGCGACAATCGACGGCCCGGGCAAGGTGCATCAGGCCGCTCACCAGGCCGATGAAGAGCTTGCTGCTCGCGAGGATGGCGGCACTCTGGCGAACGGAGGTTTTGCCTCTGAGGTCGACGGCGCCGTCGAGGAGCGGATCGGTGGGGCTGCCCAACTGGACTATGTCGAACTCGATCTTGAGGGCGTCGGCGACGGCCTGAAAGCGCTCCAGAGGCCACTGCTTGTTTCGCATCGGGAAGCGCGCACTCATGCTCGATGTCTGCATCGTCACCGCGGGGCGGAGCGTCACGCGGCCGGCCTGCTTCTCGCCGTCGGTCAGATGGACATAGGGACGAAGGTCGATCTCGCCCGTGACGCCGACTTCCCGGCAGAGAGTCGTGATCAGGTGAGCGGGCGGCGGGTGCGGATATTCGAGCTCGGGGCAGGGGATGCCGAACATGGCGCAGAGGCGCCGGAGGCGAAAATCGACCGGCACGGGAAGGACATCCGCATTGCCGGCGAACAGGTCGGGGTGGCGGGTGAGTTGCCAGATTCGACCGGCGCCGCGCTTCCTCAGTTCGCGCGCGACCGCGGTGCAGAGGATGTCATCGCCTAGGCCGCCATTGAAGAACAGGCCGATATTCGGCAGTCCGCCGGCCTTCCAGGCGATTCCGCCCGACCAGAGAAGTCCCCAGACTCTGGTGGGCGTGGGCATCCAGGTCGGCGGCATCGGGGCGCTCATCAGGACCGAAATAGGGTTATCAGATTAACGGAGAATGGAAGTCTTTGCGACCGGCGAAAGAAAAACTTCTTGCGCCAAGGAAAGCGAAACTCTTGGATGCGAGAAAAGACGATCAGGACCTGGATTCGAGCCTGCAACGATGTTCCTTGATGCTAACGCGGTGCCGGCCGGCACGGTTATCGAGACCGAGGTCTGCATCGTCGGCGCGGGCGCAGCCGGGATCACGCTGGCACGTGAGTTTGTCGGCGCGGGCTTCCGCACGGTTCTCCTCGAAAGCGGCTCGACCGATTTCGATTCCGACACCCAGGAACTCTACAAAGGCAGCGACATTGGCCGTCATTATGAAGATCTAACGACCTGCAGGCTCCGCTATTTCGGCGGGACGACCAACCATTGGGGCGGCTGGTGCCGACCTCTGGAAGCGGTCGATCTCGAGCCGCGGGACGGTCTGCCTTATCGCGGTTGGCCGTTCGACCGCGCCTACCTGGATCCCTGGTATCGCCGCGCCCAAGAGGTGGTCCAGCTCGGCCCCTACGAATATTCTCCCGACAAGTGGGGCATCCCGCCCGCCAGGATCACGCCACCCTTCGGCGGGCCGCATTTCGTGACCAAGATTTTGCAGCAGAGCCCGCCGACACGCTTCGGCCAGGTCTATGAGCCTGAGCTGCGCGCTGCCGAGCGCGTGACGGTCTATTTGAAGGCCAACGCGCTTTCCTTCGAAACCGACCCGTCCGGCCGCGCCGTGGAGCAAGTGAGAATCGGAACGCTCGCGGGCAATCGCTTTGCGGTCAGGGCTAAGGTTTTCGTCCTAGCTTGCGGCGGCATCGAGAACGCGAGGCTGCTGTTGCTGTCGCCCGCCGCAAGCGGCAACGGGCTCGGCAATGACCATGATCTGGTCGGTCGCTTCTTCATGGTCCACATCGTTTATTCGGGCGGCTCGGTCCTGCTCTCCGATCCTTATGTGAATCTCGATTTCTTTACGGGCCGCGGGAGCGAGATCTACCGCGGCTTCGGCAAACCTTATCGATTCGTCTCGCTCGTTGGTCTGTCGCCCGAGAGCATGCGCAGCCTCAAGCTGCCGAACATCAATGTGATGTGGCTCTACAAATTCCGCGGCGATGTTACGGCCTTCGACGCGTTCGGCCGCCTCACCCATTTCAACGAAAAGGGCGGGGCGGAAACCATGGCCGATCTGGGCTCGGTCTTCCGTAATGTGGACGGTATCGCGGAGCATTATTGGCGAAGAGCGGTCCATGGCCAGGGTCTTCCGGTCGAAGCGCTGCTGCTGCATTTCTCCTCCGAGCAGATCCCCAATCCTGACAGCCGGATCGTGCTCGGCACTGAACTGGATGCGCTGGGCCAGCGCAGAGTCGCGGTCGATTGGCGGCTGACGGCCGAGGACCGGCGGCTTGCATTCGAGACGCAGCGCTTGTTCGGTGCGGAGATCGGTCGGGCCCGGCTCGGACGGATGCAGATGTCGCTTCGCGAGAATGAGGATTCCTGGCCGGATGATATGTACGGCGATGAGCATCAGATGGGCACCACCCGCATGCACCGCGATCCGACGCAGGGTGTCGTCGACGAGAATTGCCGTCTTCATGGTGCGGCCAATCTTTATGTCGCGGGGAGCTCTGTTTTCCCGACCGGCGGCGCGGCCAATCCGACGCTCACCATCGTGACGCTGGCGCTGAGATTGGCGGATCACATCAAGGAGCGCATGGCATGAGGCTAAGGCGCAGATTTGTGCTCTTATCGGCACCAGCTGTTTTCGGAGCCTGGGCGTTGGCCCGCCTCGGGTTGAGCCGCAATTCCGACATCGAAGAGTTGCTCGGGCTTCTGGGCGACCCCAACGAGGCTAGAGCCATTGGCGAGGCTTGCGCGAAGGCAATCGGCGAAACGTCGGCACGCAAGATCGCGCGGACTCTTCCAGTAGATACGAGCGCATTGCGCGCGCGTATCCGCGAGGATTTCGCGAAGGACAGGATAATCATCGCAGACGGATGGGTGCTGTCCGCGACCGAGGCGCGGCTTTACGCGCTGGCAGCCTGGTCTGGCGCCGCTCATCGCGAATAGGGCGGCAACAATCCGCCGAGCATGCATTTCAGCCGCAGCTTCAATCGCTCGAGCCGTTCGTAATGGGAGCGCTGCGCCAGGGGCGAGCGGCGGAACTCGGTCCAGACCTGTGGTCCAAGATGCGAGTAGGTTCGGCAGCGCTCGAACCATTCATTGCCGGTGATCGTCGCGAAGGCGCGCGGATCATATACCCGCGAATGCTCGTTTGCCGCGACCAGACGTTCGAGCCAGTGCCGCGTTTCGGCCAACAGGCTGCGATTCGGGGGAAGATGGTCCATTTCGAGATTCTGGTGAATATCGAGTTCGCGTTCGCTCGGCTCGACGCCCAGCTCCCGCAGCAATTCCAGCTTGATCGTCTTGGCGAGCTCGAATGTCTGCGTGCGCGTGAAGTTGGAGTAGCTGCTCTTTGTTACGCGGTAATACACCGTCACCTTCGGCAGGATCGCGATCCGGTGCTTGCGACTCACCCGGACGATGAACCGATAATCCTCACATAGCGGAAATTCGGGCGCATAGGGTGGATCGGGTAACGCCTCGCGGCGGATCAGCAACGTCGAGTTTCCGAACGGGTTGCGGTAGAGCAGAGAGACCTTGCATTCATCCGGATCATAGCGCCGATGCATGCGCTTCGGCAGCTTGTCGCCGGTCAGGTTGATCACCCCGTACCAGGTGCCGACCATGCCGATATCGGGATTGGCTTCGAGAAACCGCACCTGGTCGGCGAGCCGTGTCGGAACCGAGATGTCGTCATGGTCGCTGAGCGCGATGTATTGCCCGCGAGCTGCGCCGATGCCGCGGTTGCGGGTCTGAACGAGGCGGCTGTTCGTGTCGTTGACGAGGAGCCTGATCCGCGGGTCCTGAAACGAGTGGATGACCTCGACGCTGCTATCCGACGACGCATCGTCGACGAGGATATATTCCAAGTCGGAAAACGTCTGAGCGAGAATACTGCCGATCGTCTCTGGCAGGAATTTCGCGCCGTTATAGACAGCGGTGACGACGCTGATCTTGGGCATGAGCGAGTCTTCACCTCGAATCGGCCGCGACGCTTTCAGCGAAGCTTTGCTATAATAGCTGGATGAATGGCCTGGTTTCACGGTTATTTGCCGGGTTGGTCCTTGTCGCGACATTAGCGTCCGCGCCTAAGAGCCGGGCTTCAGTCGCCATCTTGCGTGACGGCAGCGACGGAACACCTCCAACCATTCTCGTTCACTCTGCGATCCGGCGCGGAGACGCCGCCGCTTTCGAGGCCGCTTTCGAGCATGTTCGCGGCATTTCCGATCAGCAAATCAACGGCGTGCCTTTCGTCACGGTTGAGCTCGATTCGCCCGGCGGCGACGCGATCGAGGCGCTCGAGATCGGGCGGCTAATCTATCAGCATTTCATGATGACGCTGGTCCGCTCGGGCCAGGAATGTGTCAGCGCCTGCGTTTTCCTCCTCGTGGCAGGTGCCGTCCATACCCCCGCCGACGGCGCGAGCGTAGGGATCCACAAGCCTCTCCTTGTTTCCTGGTCGGGGATGACCTCGCAACGCGCGCACCAGAAATATGACGAGCTGATGGAATATATCCGCGATTATTTCGGGCGGCTCGGCGTCAGCCCCGCGATCTATGACGCGATGATGGGGACCAGCTCATTCTCGATGCGTTATTTTGCGCCGTCCGAGCTCGACCGGTTCGGCCTCCGAGGGGAGGACCCGGCTTGGGAGAAGCTCTACCGTATGCGTTGGGCGGCCGAGAGCCAGCCGCTTGCAACCATTTCGCTGTCGCGCGTGGGGCCGCCCAAACTGGCTTCAGTCGACCAGTCCTTGCGCGACATGATCTTCATGCCCGGCGCGTATCATGCCGGGGAGGATTATCTTGCCGGCGCCCATCTGCCGACGGTGCATTTCACATGGCAGACGGTCGATAGCGACGAAACGCATCCAGCGGCGCAGCCCGGCCTGGAAGCTCTTTGGGCGATCATGTCCGAGGCCGTACATTTGCTCATTGAAGGCACGCGGCCCGTTTGGATCCTCAGCGGGCTGTTGGCGTTCGAGCTCCTGCGCAATCGGCGGCACGGGATCGGCTAATCGAGCTTCAGCTCCGGTACCGAACCCAGCTTCAGCGGTCCCACCGAGATGCGACGGGACTGGATTGTCACTGGTACATCGGCAGCCGCCTGGCCGTTCGCGTCGGGCTGGGAGACGACCCCGAGCGCGAGCTTGGCCATGGAGGCGGGGCCAAGCTTGATCCAGCCTGCCGCCGTAAGCGCGTCGATCGTCTTGTCCCAGCCGGTCATGTGCGCGGTGAAGGCTCCCTCCGGCTGCATCTGGGCATCGAGCGCCAGCGTGCCCTTGGCGCTCATCGCGAGCGGCCCCCACCGCAGCCCGAGGTCCGTGATCTCGATATTGCCCCCGGCGTCGCGCCAAGTCTTGAGCCCCTTCGCATCGGGCATCGCAGGGAAGGACCCCATGATCTGCGCCTTGAGCGCCACGTCGGCGATCGTCGAGCCCAACGGATGTCCTTCAAGCGATGCAGCCGAAAGGCTCATCGCGTGAACATCAAAGGCGAGCCCGATATCCGTGTCGGTCGCCGGCGGTCTCTCGGGCCGCGAACCACTGAGCTCCAAGGTCGCGACGACGATTTCGGGCCGTTCATCTCCTGAATTGCTCGGCGTGCTGGCTTCTGCGACGGAGATGCTGTCTGCCGTCACCTTCAGGTCTCGCGGCAGGTCACCGTCACCGAAAGTCGTGCTGCCGCGCAACGTTTCGCCAGCCAGCGCGTAGGCAGGACGCTCGGTCCCGGCTGGCAGGTCCAACGAGAAGCCATGCGTGGCGACGACGTTGAACTGGAGCAGCGACCATGGATGCGCCGCGACCGTCACATGCTGGGCCGCTACGCCGAAGCCTCTCGGCCACTTAAGCGACAGCCCGTCCGCGCTCACCGAAAAGGCGAACGGAAATCCGCCGACGGCGAAGCGATCGGGCGCTACCAGCGCGCCGGCCAAGCGCTCTTCCGCGACCCAGCTATCAATTCTGGCCTGGAGCGTGCGCGCTGTCAGCCACCACCAGGTGGAGTAGGCGACGATGACGAGAAGGCCCAGGCCCAGCAGAAGGTGGGATCGACGAATGGCCAGCTCCTACGCGGCGACTGCGCCGGATGTCTCGACGCCATGAAGAGCGAGCAGCCTATCCGTTTCAGCCTCGAGCCGCTGTTCGAGTATCGCCAGCGCCTGTTCCTGGCTCAGCCCAGGCGCTATCGGTTGCAGAAAGGAGAAGGTGACGGTACCGCCGCGCTTACGCCCGTGCTTCGGCCAGAAGAGCCCGGAATCGAGGGCCATCGGCACGATCGGCAGGCCGAGCTCGGCATAAAGCACCGCCGCGCCCATCTTGTATCGACGACGGTGACCCGCGGCCACGCGCGTGCCTTGCGGAAAGATTACGATTGGGCGCTCCTCAGCAATGGCCGCTCGGGCGGCAGCCAGCATTTCCTCAATTGCGAAGCGGCCGGCGCTGCGGTCAATCGGGATCATTCCGGCCCTACGCGCGAACCAGCCCCAGATCGGCAGCCGCATTAGCTCGCGTTTCATTACGATCGCCGGATCGCCCAGGAGGGGGTGGAACTTCATCGTCTCGTAGGTTGATTGGTGCTTGGCCGCAACGATGAACGAGCCGTGCTTCGGCAGGTTGTCACGCCCGATCACCCGATAATCGAGCCCCAGCACGTTCCGTTCCAACCACGCGACCGAACGGAGCCATACAAAAGCGACCTCGAGCGTGCTTTTGCGCGGCAGCAGCGGGCCGAAAATGAGCAGAATGCAGTAGATCCCGGTCATCAGTGGAAAGAGGAGCGAAAAAGCCCAGTCGCGGATTCGTTCCATCACGCACCTCCGGTCAGGTGCGCGAACAGGTAGCGCCATTTGGCGACGACGAATTTGCCGTATTCGGCGAGCAGCAGATCGAACGTGGCCCGGTTGCGCCACCACCGGCCCGATCCGGTGCTGGGCGGCTGCACCGGGTTGGGCCAGATCTCGATGTCGGGCGCGGTAAGTCGGAATTCGATCAGAGCGCGCCGCATATGATAATCGGCGGTCACCAGCCGCATGGTGCGGAAATGATTGGCATGCATCCAGTCGGCGGTCTCGACGGCATTGCCCACCGTATCGCCGGCCGCGTGACCGAGATCGATGCGGGAGGCGAGGCTCGCATCCGCTGGCGGCGCGCCGGGTGACCCACGTGCAAGCTTCAACAGCTCCGCGACATCGACTCCGTGGTGAACTCCCGACACGAAAAGCCGTTTGGCGCGACCCGCTGCAAGCAGTGACACGCCGGTCGAGATTCGATCGCTACCGCCGGTCAGCACGACAATGGCATCGGTCTGCGTAGTATCCGACGTCGGTTCGGGGAGGTTGCTCGCGAACCAGATGAAACCTGCCGCGAACGGTAGCAGGATCGCCAGCAGGAGGATTGCCGCGCGGCGGACCGCGACGGTCGAGGACCGGCTCATGGCAGACGGCCGACCAGGATCAGCGCGGTGCTCCGTGCGACCAAAGTCGCCAGCAGGATGGCGGCGAGCGGAACGGCTGCAAGCGCCGCGAAATCCAGAGGTTCGAGCGCAATCCGCGGCAGCAGCGTCGCGAAGCTTCGGCCTATCTCCGTCAGCGCCGCGATCCCGGCCCCGGCCACGATTGTGCCGATCAGCGCGCCGACGACGGCGAGCCGAAAGGCGCTCGCCTGGAATTGGCGCGCGACATAATCGTCGCTGGCGCCGATGGTGTGCAGGAGCTCTATTTCGGATCGGTTGATCGCCAGACGCGTCCGCGCCGCCGCCGCGATAGTAAGCACCATGATCGCGGCGACGGTCGCGAATATCGCGATGCTGGTCGCTTCGCCGGTTCCAGCGAGTCGTGCTAGATCCCGGGTCCAGGCACCGTGATCATCGATGCGCACGCCTTGACCGACGGCGGCCAGCCTTTGCTCGAGCGCTCCGCGCGCCGGCGCGTGCGCAGGATCGATCTTGAGATCAATCAGCGTTGGCAAAGGAAGGTCGGCCATGGAAACATCTTGCCCCAACCAGGGCCGGAGAAGGCGCGCCACCTCGTCCGGCCCGATTGGCCGCGCATCCAGAATCCCCGGCGCGGCCTTCAGCGACGCCAAGGCATTATCGATCTCCGACTGCGGCGGCGGGCTCGCCGACTCGGACAGCGGCAGCTCGACGGTCCAATGGTCGATCAACGCTGCCTGCCAGGTGCGCTCGACATGGTGGAGCGCAATCGCGCCTGCAAGGGCAACGATTCCGAGAGCCACCATGAGCACGGTGACCGTGAGTGAGAGAGCACGGGCCGCCCTGGTTTCCGGCTGAAGGGGAATGCGAGCCATTCGCGCGCTCTACGCGGCCGCGGCAGGATCGATGATCCTGCCGCTATCCAAGGTGAGGCAGGGGTGGGGAAAGCGCTCGACCAGCGCTTGATTGTGAGTCGCGATGACAACCGACGTGCCGAGTCGATGAAGTTCCTCGAACAGCCGCATGATCCGGTAGCCGATCGCGTCATCGATGCTCCCGGTAGGCTCGTCGGCGAGCAGAAGGCTCGGGCGGCCGATGAGAGCGCGAGCCACAGCGACTCGCTGCTGCTCGCCACCCGAGAGCGCGCGCGGGCTGGCGTTCATGGCGTCTCCCAGCCCGACCCACTTTAGGATTTCGGTGACATCCCGCGCGATCTCGCGCTCGCGCTCCCGCGCCAGCCGTAACGGCAGCGCGACATTGTCGAATACCGATAGGTGGTCGAGCAGCCTGAAATCCTGGAAAATGATGCCGATCCGGCGGCGCAGCGCCGGTTTGTCCCGCCGCTTCAGGGTTCCGGCATCCTGACCGAATACCGTCAAGAATCCCCGAGTCGGCTTCAGCCTCAGGTGCATGAGGCCGAGCAGGGTTGACTTGCCGGCTCCGCTCGGCCCGGTAAGAAAGTGGAAACTTCCTGGTTCGATCGACATCGAGATGTCGTGCAGAACCTCCGGGCCGACGCCGTATCTGTAACCGACGTTATCGAAGACGATCATGCGACTCGGCCGTAGGCGGTTTACTGTTCTGAAACCGGCTGGACAGCTATAAACGAGGGTCGGCGATTGACAAGACCCGCGGGGTTAAGGGCGCCATGATCCTTTCCTGCGAGCGCTGCAGCGCTCGCTACGCAGTGGATGACGGGCAGCTCGGCTCCGGTCGCAAGGTCCGATGCACGAGCTGCGGCCATAGCTGGTTCCAGGCACCCGAGGGCGCGGCCCCCGCCGGCGAACGCCGGATCGCGCCCGAGTTCCAAGCTGCCTTTGACGGCTCGGCGCCGACACCCGCAGCCGATGCCCCTCAACCGACCGTGCTTTCCCCAGAAGAACAGAGCCGCGCGTTGCGCCGATTCGGCGCGACCATGTCGCGTAAGGTTGAACAACCGCGCGATCCGGTCTGGCGGAAGCGCGTCGTCAAGGGAACTGTGGTCGCGCTTCCCACGGCGGCGCTCCTCGCGGTCGCGATTGGCCTTCGCGGCGAACTGGTCGAGTTTTGGCCACCGGCGGCACGTTTCTTTGCGGCGATCGGCATGCCGGCGCCAGAGACCGCGCCGGGACTGGCTATTCGGGCCGTTCGTATGGAAGAGCAGACCCGCGACGGCCACAGAACCGTGATCGTCGAGGGTGAGTTGGCAAACACCGGCACGCGGACCCGCAAAATACCCACGCTCCACGCGAGCCTCGGGCAGGGTGACGCAACGATGGCCCGATGGTCTTTCGCCGTGGGTCCAGCCGAGCTGGGGCCCGGGCAGGTCGCTCAGTTTCATACGCAATTGGCGGATGCTCCCAACGGGGCGCACACGGTTTCGGTCGGTCTTTGGCGATGACCATGGTAATGGATACGGGACGGCGGGATCGCAAGGGACCCAGAATGGCGACCATGGCCAAGCAGCAGGGCCCATCCATCCTCATCGTGGAGGACGAACCGTCTCTGCGCGAATTCCTGATCCGCGGATTGGGCATCGCGGGATACCGGGTTTCGTCCGCCGCGGACGGCAGCGCCGCGCTCGCGGCGCTCGGACAAGAGAGCTACGATCTCCTCATCACCGACATCGTGATGCCGAAGCTCGACGGGATCGCCCTTGCGCTCAAGGCCGCCAAGGACTGGCCGGATATGAAGATCTTGATGATGACAGGCTATGCGCATGAGCGCATGCGTGCCCACAATCTGGGCGTGCTCAGCCATGACATCATCGCCAAGCCCTTCACACTGGACCAGATTCAGACGATCGTCGCGACCGTCATCGGGGAAGACGAAGAGGAATAGGGTCGGAGATAGGGTTCGGGCCCTGTCGACCCGGCAGTCTAGAACTGCTTCAGCAGGCGATCGATGTAGTCCAGCTCATAGCGGGGTCTGTTATGCTCGCCGGCGCGGCGGCGGAGCTCGTCCAATATGTCGCGTGACTTCTGGAGCTCGCGCTCGGTCGGCACCTTGACGCTGTTGCCCGGATCGAAGCGGGCGCGGCCGAACGGATCGCGATCGCCGCGGCCTTCGCCTTTCTTCTCGGTCATACCGTCTTCGGAGAGCTGATCGGAGAGCGAATGGACAGCCTCGTCGAGCTGTCCGGCAGCTTCCTCCTGCTGCGCATGTGCGCCGCCCTTGGCGCCGCGCTGAAGCGACTTGGTCGCGTTCCGCATGGCGCGATCCGCGCCGCCCAACGCCTTGGGAATGGAGCCCATGGCCGAGTCGAGGTCGCGCATCTCGTCGCCCAGCTGCTGTCGCAGCGATTCCTGAGCGTCGGCCGCGCTCTTGTCCGAGTTCTGCCCGTTCATCAGGTCGCGCTGCTTCTGTGCCAGATCCTTGAGATTGTTGAGCGCCTTTTCGCCTTGCGCGTTTTTCTGGCCGGGTTTCATTCCGGCCTTCAGGTTTTCGAGCAGCGATTCGATATAGTTGAGCATGTCTTGCGCCGCCTCGCGCGAGCCCTGCTGCGCCATCTGCTGCATCTTGTCGACCTGATCCGCCAAATCCTTGCGGTCGAGCGCACGCGTGTTCTGGTCCATCTGCATGTCTTCCGGTTTTTCGCCGGCAGCCAGCTTCTTGCGGAGATTCTCGGCCACCGCCTCCATCTCCCGGTCGATCGCTTCCTTCAGGTTCTTGGTGAGCCTCGCGATTTCGGATGCCGGCGTGCTCGGATCCCGGAGCGCCTTGTCGAGCGCCTCCTCCGCAGCGCGGAGGTTCTTTTCGGCCTCGGGCCGATCGCCTTCATCGATCTTGAGCGCCGCATCCCAGAGCAAGGCCTCGATCTCCGCGGTCGCGTTGTCATCATCGGGGGATCGGCGCCGCAATTCGTCCGCCGCCGTCCTGAGGGCCAGGAAGACGGACAAGTCATCACTGTAGGTCTCGGGCCGATAGGCCACGGCTGCGACGCGAATTGCAATGTCCCGCCGCGGGGCCTCTTCGAGTATGAGCTGTTTGCGGGCATCGATGATGTCGCGCGCGACGGCACTCTGGAAGCTGTGCTCCGGAAGGGTCAGCGTCGCTTCCTCGCTCTCGCCGGTATGGCCGGCGGCATCGGTTGCGACGAGCTTGGCGAGCACCGGCATGCCCGCCCAGGGGTGGCTCGTCAGATCCTGGAAGCTGGTCCCGCGCAGCTCCTTCTCGTTTAGACCGGACGTGAGCATGGCTGCGATCGGATCGGCCACGACATGGTGCCGGCGCGGCACCAGCCGAACCTTCAGCATGATCGAGGTCACGCCGTAATCGTCGCTCGCCTGGTAATCGATCCTGAGCGCGCCAGACGGCATTGCCACCGGCAGATTCGCGAAGGAAACCGCTGGCGGCTGATCCGGAACGATGTTGATCTGCCAATGGGCGAGTGTCGACCAGCCGCGCCGCACGCGGACGGTTCCGGCCTTGTCGAGAACGCTCGAGACCACGAATCCGCCGCCGGGAAGCTTGGCGAAATCCTGCCGGTCATCGCCGATCGTGAGGTGCGGGAGGCTCGAGCCGCTCGTCACATGGGCTTCGAGCTTGCTGCCGACCGGCACGGCGATCGGCTTGTCCATGTCGGGCTTCAACAGGATGGGCGAAAGGCCGGTATAGGCCGGCGGCTTTATCCAGGCATCGACCAAAGGCGGTCCCTTGACGGTCGAGAAGCTCGGCTCGAGGGCAGCCGTCACGAGATTGCCGGCGCGGGGCCCGGCGATCACCACGGCCAGCACCAGTGTCAACATGACAGCCATACGGAGCGCCATCGGATCGGCCGGAGCCAGGCCAGGACGGGGCAACCGGAGGCGCAGACGCCGCGTTTCCAGGCGACGGCGATTAACATAAATACGCCAGAGCGAGCGCTCCGCATCGCCGGCATCGGCCGCAGGCTGGTCGAGAATGGCCGCGAAAGGCCGATGACCAAGGCCGCTGTCCTGTTCCAAACGCCTCATCGCGGCGCCCTGGGTCGGCTGCCGGAAGCGCCGCAGGCCGGATCGAACGGAGATCGCCAGGGCGGCGCCAAGCGCCAACAGGCCGACCGCATGGATCCAGGCGGGAAAAGATTGTGGAATTCCGAGCAGCGCGGCCGCGATAAAGCCGGCGACCAAGACGACCGGGATCCAGAGCGAGGCGATGAATGCCTCGACGGTCAATACAGCTCTGGCCGCGCTGAGATAGCGGCGGGTACGTGTATCAAGCTGGTGCGTTTCGTCGGTCATCCGCCGAGCCTACCATGGAACGCGGCCATTTTCCGATCCTAGCGCCTGACCCATCCCGGGATTCGCTCGTCCGCGAACAGCGCCTCGACGGCCTGGCGCGGTCGAATGATCTCGAAATGACGGCCGCGGACCAGGATTTCCGCGGGCATCGGCCTCGCATTGTAGTTCGAGGCCATGGTGAAGCCGTAAGCGCCCGCCGCGCCTATGGCGACCAGATCGCCGGCCTCAATCGGAGATAACGCCCGGCCCCGTGCGAAAGTGTCGCCGGTTTCGCAAACCGGACCCGCGACATCGATCGGCGAGACGGGAGCGCCCGCGGCAGGTTCCACAACCGGCAGTATCGGATGGTAAGCGCCGTACATGCTCGGCCGCACCAGGTCGTTCATGCCGGCATCGAGGATCAATATGGCCCTGTCATCGCCATTCTTGCGGTAGATGACCCGTGTGAGAAGCACGCCCGCCGGTCCGACAACCGACCGACCGGGCTCGACGGCAAGCTTGCATCCGAGATTGCCCACGGTTTCGGCCACCATCGCCGCATAGTCGGTGAGCGACGGCGGCACCTCGTTTTCGTAGGTGATGCCGATTCCGCCACCGAGATCGATCGAATCGATCCTGACACCATCCGCCCGTAGTGCCCTGACCAACTCGGCCGCTCGGGCATAGGCCCGGCGGAAAGGCTCCAGGTCGGTGAGCTGGGAGCCGATATGGAGCGCCACTCCGGTCGGCTCGATATACGGAAGGCGAGCTGCCGTAGCAAAAATTGCCCGGACGCGGTCGTAGGCGATGCCGAATTTGTCACCCTTCTTGCCGGTCGAGATCTTCTCATGCGTGTTGGCATCGACATCGGGGTTGATGCGGAAAGCGGCCCGCTGCCTTCGGCCGAGCGACGCCGCAACGTCGTTCAATGCTTCGAGCTCCGGTTCGGATTCGACATTGATCTGGCCGACTCCGGCCACGACGGCTTGCGACAGCTCCTCACGGCTCTTACCGACGCCGGAAAAGACGATGCGCTCTGCAGGAACGCCCGCCGCAAGCGCCCGCTTCAGCTCACCGCCGGAAACGATATCGGCACCCGCGCCCAACCCTGCGAGAAGCGCGACCACCGCCAGATTGCCATTCGCCTTCAGCGCGAAATGGATGCCGACATTCAGCCCGTCCATAGCATCCGCATAGGCGCGATAGTTCGCCTCGATTACCGAGGCCGAATACACATAGGTCGGCGTGCCGGCAGCGGCCGCGATGTCGGAGAGATCGACCGCCTCGGCATGGAGGCGGCCGTCCTTGTAGGCGAACCCGCTCACAGCCGTTCGCCTGGCGAATCCGGCGGCGGGTATTTTTTAGGATAGACCTGCGGCTGTTCTCCCGGGTCGAGCGCAGGCGGATCGAGGTGGCGCGGCTTCTTTCCGCAGCCGCTCGTCGACAGAGCCAGGACGGCCAGCACAAGCATGAGGGTGGCCCGCTTCACAGAAACCGCTCCTTGGCGTTCGCAATCGCCTCCTTGACCCGTAGCGGCGATGTTCCGCCCTCGCTCTGGCGGCTGGCGACCGAGGCTTCGACCGTCAGCACCGCGCGGATCTCTTCGTCGATGCGGGGTTCGACCGAACGGAACTCGTCCAAGCTCAGATCGGCGAGTTGCGCGCCCCGCGCTTCCGCGAGCTTCACGAGCCGGCCGGACACATGGTGCGCCTCGCGAAACGGCATGCCCAGCTTCATGACCAGCCAATCGGCCAAGTCAGTGGCCGTGACGAAACCGCGATCCGCAGCGCGTCGCATCGCCGCCTCGTCCACTTTCATATCGGTCACCATGCCGGTCATCGCCGCGAGCGCCAGCGCAAGAGTCTCTTCGGTCTCGAAGACCGGCTCTTTGTCTTCCTGCATGTCCTTCGAGTAAGCGAGCGGCAGCCCCTTGAGCGCGATCAGAAGGCTGTTCAGATGTCCGATCACGCGTCCAGTCTTGGCGCGAACCAGTTCCGCCGCGTCCGGGTTGCGCTTCTGCGGCATGATCGAGCTGCCGGTGGTATACGCGTCCGATAAGCGGATGAAACCGAACTGGTCGGAGGACCAGAGCACCAGCTCTTCGGCGAAGCGCGACAGATGCACGGCAAGGATCGACGCGGTCGCCAGATAATCGAGCGCGAAGTCGCGATCCGAGACCGCATCGATCGAGTTTCTTGCCGGGCGCGCGAAGCCCAATGCCTTTGCGGTCATCGCGCGGTCGATCGGGTAGGGTGACCCCGCCAGCGCCGCAGCGCCCAAAGGGCATTCCTCGGCGCGCCTGCGCGCATCGTCGGCGCGACCGCGGTCTCGCCCCAACATCTCTACATAGGCTAGCAGATGATGCGCGAGGGTTACCGGCTGGGCGAGCTGCAGATGGGTGAAACCCGGCATGATCGTGGTGACGTGCCGCTCGGCCTGCTCGATCAACGCCATCTGAAGCGCACGGATGTCGCCTTCCATTCGGCTCAGTGCTCGGCGGATCCAAAGCTTGAAGTCGGTCGCCACCTGATCGTTGCGCGAGCGGGCCGTATGCAGTCGGCCGGCGGCGGGCCCGATCAGCTCGGCCAACCGCGCTTCGATATTGAGGTGGATATCCTCATGCTCGATCTTGAAGTCGAACGCGCCTTCCTCGATCTCTGCCGCGACGGTGTCGAGCCCGACGCGAATCGCCTTGGCGTCCTCGGTCGTGATGATGCCGGCATAGGCGAGCATGGCGGCATGCGCCTTGGAGCCCTCGATGTCCTCGCGCCAGAGCTTGCTGTCGAAGCCGATCGAAGCATTGATCTTCTGCATGATGGCCGAGGGACCTGCGGCAAAGCGGCCGCCCCACAGGAGGTTGGCGCCGCCATTAGTATCAGTTGGCCCGCCGCCGGTCTGCGGAGGCTTCGCATTAGGAGGATTGCTCATGGGACTGGGACCGATCGCCTGCCTTCGCCGAGCGGGGTTGACCAGGATGGCACTTGCGGCGCTTCTCCTGGCGCTGTCCGCGACCCAAAGCCGCGCCGACAGCGGTTTGCCCGGCAAACCGGGGCAACTTATCGAGACCCGGCCGCCGGGGCCAGTCCCGGCGCTCACTTTCACCGACATCAACGAGCAACCCGCCAATCTTGATGCTTATAAAGGCAAGCCGTTGATCATCAATCTGTGGGCCACTTGGTGTGCCCCCTGCGTCAAGGAGATGCCATCGCTCGCCAAACTTGCGGCGGAACTCAAGGACCAGGGCGTGGCGGTGGTCGCGATCTCCGAGGACCGGGGCGGCAAGTTCGTCGTCGACCCGTTCCTCAAGGACCACCAGATCGAGGGCCTCCCGGTCTATCTCGACAAGACCATGTCCACGGGCAAAGCCTTCAAGGCGACGACGATCCTGCCGATGACCCTGCTGATCGACGCCAAGGGCGAGGAGGTCGGGCGGGTCTATGGCGATCGTGACTGGGATACGGCCGAGAGCAAGGCCGAGATCACGAAGCTCTTCGGGCTCAAGACATCAGGTTGATGTCGTCTATTTCCCGTCGACCGTGAAGACGAGCAGCGCGTTTCCGGGATGCTGGACCGGGGTGGTGCCCGAATTCACGAGCAGCATGCCGTCGGCCGCAACGATCGCGCCCATGTCGATCGCGCCGCCCTTCGCCTTTACGCCATTCACAGCGTCGAAACTGCGCCCCGTGTCGAAATCCCAGACGATCTTCCCTGTCACGGCATCATAAGCTCGGACATGGCCGTCCCAGGAGCCGGCGAAGACCGCGCCAGGGACGGCCGTAACGCCGCTCGGCTGGGCCTTCGTGCAATTGACGGGGCCCCAGCCGCAGACGGGCGGCGGGGCAGGGGTGTGCCACGCATGCCGCCCGGTGGCAGGATCGAAGGCCCAGACCCCGCCAGGTTCGTAGGGCGGCTTCGCGTTCACGTCGCCGATGCTGACATAGTAGCGCACGGGGTCGGCCGCCGGACCCCAGACGATCGAGCCCACATTGCTGCCCTCGCCGATCTTGTCCTGCCAGACAATCTTGCCTTTGGCGTCCGGATCGAAGCCGTAGACCACGCCCGACTTCGCACCATCCAGGATGATCTGCTTGCCGTTCGACAGGTCGTGAATTGTAGGCGATGCTCCGAAATCGAAATCGGGGCCGGGCGCCTTCGGGCAATTGCCCGGAGTCACGCCCGGAAAGCAGCCGACGACCCAATCGTCATGCTTCTTCACCTGTGTAGTCCAGACCCGTTTCCCTGTTTGAAGATCGATCGCGATCACGGCGTCGGTCGAATCCGTCGGTGTGTCGGTATAGGAGTCGCCGGTTCCGACATAAATCAGCCCGCGTTTCTCGTCGATTGTCGGTGAGTCCCAGATCGCGCCGCCCGCCGGCGCGTACATCTGTGTCCCGATGTCATTCTTCCGGGTGGGCTTCGGAACCTCTCGGATCGAATAGCTCTTCCACAATATCTTGCCGCTCGCCGCGTCGAGCGCGACCACGCTGCCGCGGAAGGTACAGCATGAATAGCTGGGCGTTCCGCCGCCTACCTCCTCCATCGACGAGACCGGAACATAAAGGTGACCCTTGTAGAGCTTAGGGGCGCCGGTGATTCGGGCCTGCGGATGATCCTCGACCGAAACCGTCCAGAGCGCCTTGCCGGTCTCCGCATCAAGCGCGAAGACATTGCCCTTCTCATCGCCGAAATAGGCGGCGAACCGTGCGGCCGCAGAGGCGGGCAACGCGCCGATCGATACCGCGGTTCTCACGGGCGCGCCCGCGTCGAAGGACCAGTAGGTGCAACCGGTCTTGGCATCGAGCGAGAAGACCGTTCCGACCCGGCTGGTGATGTAGACCCGTCCGGCGACGACCGAAGGTTGCCCGTAGGCGATGTCGGGGTAGGCGAAAGCCCATTTGAGCTTGAGCCGCGGCAGGTCGGCAGCCGTGAATCCCGGTGTCGGCTGATAGCGCGAATTGACCAGATCGGGACTCCAGCCATTCCAATCGCCGCTGTCTCCGACCGCGATCATCGGGCCGGGCTTGGTGCAGAGATCGGCGTTCGGGTCCGGCTCCGGCGATTCCCCGGGCTTCCGTCCGGTGAGGTAGGTCGCGATTTCGCGCATCTGGTCAGCCGAGAGCCCCGCCGCCTGCTGCTTCATGACGCCCCGCGACAGCGTTCGAATGATGCTTTCGGGCGAGCGCACGATGCCGAGGAAGGTGCGGGGCGGGATGCGCCCGGTAGGGTGGTCGTGGCACTGCGCGCAGCGCTCCTTGTAGAGGATGCCGCCAGGACTGTCGTCGCGTCCCTGCGTGGGCACCGTCTGATGCTCGCCGTTGGGCATCTCGATCGCCCGTGCCGAAGGCGCGAGCACCATGTACACGGCCAGCACGGCCAAGACTTTCCAGGGCACGGACGCTCTCCCCTCATCCGCCGCGTTCGCGCGCGGCTTGGCTGATCTATCGAGTCGGAACCGGCTTCTCGCCGCGATAATCATAGAAGCCGCGGCCTACCTTTCGGCCCAGCCAGCCGGCCTCGACATATTTCACCAGAAGGGGGCAGGGGCGGTATTTGGAATCGGCCAGCCCCTCATGGAGCACGTGCATGATCGAGAGGCAGGTATCGAGCCCGATGAAATCGCCGAGCGCGAGCGGCCCCATCGGATGATTGGCGCCGAGATGCATGGCGGTATCGATCGCTTCGACCGAGCCCACGCCCTCATAGAGGGTGTAGATCGCCTCGTTGATCATCGGTACGAGGATCCGGTTGACGATGAAGGCCGGAAAATCCTCGGCGACGGCGATCTGTTTGCGGAGCTTCTCCTCGATCAGAGTCCGAACGGTCGAGAAGGTCTCGTCATCGGTCGCTATGCCGCGGATCAGCTCGACGAGCTGCATCACCGGAGCGGGATTCATGAAATGCATCCCGATGAATTTCTCGGGACGGTCGGTCGCGGCGCCCAGCCGCGTGATCGAGATCGAGGAGGTGTTGGTGGCGAGAATCGCGTCCTTCCGCAACATCGGAGTCAAGTCGCGGTAAATGGCGCGCTTGATCGTCTCCTGCTCTGTCACGGCCTCGATCACCAGGTCGGCCTCTGCGACCTCGCGCAGATCGGAGGTGGCATGAATCCGAGCCAACGCAATCTTTCGGTCGACGCTACTGACTTTCCCCTTGGCGACCTGCCGCTCGATATTGTGGTCGATCGCCGCGAGCGCCCGTTTGAGCGCGTCACCTTCGATATCCTGGATCGTAACCTCGAGCCCAGCGAGGGCACACACATGGGCAATGCCGGTGCCCATCTGGCCGGCACCGATGATCCCGATCTTTTCGATCGTCATGCTACGAGGGTCCCGCGCCGGCCCATACTCATCCGGCCTTGCCCAGCTCCTCGGCCAACTCCGGCAGGACCTTGAAAAGATCGCCCACCAGACCGTAATCGGCCACCTGGAAGATCGGCGCCTCGGCGTCCTTGTTGATCGCGACGATCACCTTCGAATCCTTCATCCCGGCAAGGTGCTGGATTGCGCCGGAGATCCCGACTGCGATGTAGAGATCGGGAGCGACGATCTTGCCGGTCTGCCCAACCTGATAGTCGTTGGGCACGAAGCCGGCATCGACTGCGGCACGGGAAGCGCCGATCGCCGCGCCGATCTTGTCGGCAACTGCCTCCAGCAGCTTGAAATTCTCGCCGTTCTGCATGCCGCGGCCGCCGGAGATCACGCGGCGCGCGGAGGTCAGCTCCGGCCGCTCGGACTTGGAGAGCTCCTGGCCGACGAATTTCGAGAGTCCGGCATCGCCTTTCGACGAGACCGTTTCGATTTGTGCCGAGCCGCCTTCGACGGGCGCCGCGTCGAACGCGGTCCCGCGTACAGTAATCACCTTGATCGGGTCGCTCGATTGCACGGTCGCGATCGCGTTCCCAGCGTAGATCGGACGGGTGAAGGTGTCCGGTCCCTCGACGCTCAGAATCTCGCTGATCTGCTGAGCGTCGAGCAGCGCCGCTATGCGCGGCATCAGGCTCTTGCCGAATGAAGTCGCCGTCGCAATGACGTAATTATCGCTCCGGCTCTTGACCAGATCGACGACGAGCGGCGCGAGATTTTCGGGCAGGCCGTACGCGAGCTCGGGGCCCTCAGCCAAAAGCACCTTCGCGATACCGGGCACCTTGGCCATGGCCTCAGCGGCTGCGCGGCAGTTCGCTCCTGCGACGAGCGCATGGACCTCGCCGCCCAGCTCGGTCGCCGCGGTGACCGCGTGCCGCGTCGCGGTCTTGATCGTCTGATTGTCGTGTTCGGCGATGAGAAGGGTCGGCATGTCTTACAGGACCTTCGCTTCGTTTTTCAGCTTGTCGACGAGCTGCTGCACGGTCTCAACCTTGACGCCCGCCTGGCGCTTCGGCGGCTCCGTCACCTTGAGGACCTTGAGCCGCGGCGCCGGGTCGACCCCCAGGTCCGCCATTTTGAGGGCGTCGAGAGGCTTCTTCTTGGCCTTCATAATGTTCGGCAGCGATGCGTAGCGCGGCTCGTTCAAGCGCAGATCGGTCGTGATCACGGCCGGCAGTTTCAATTCCTCCGTTTCGAGACCGCCATCGACCTCGCGGGTGACCGTCACGGTCCCGTCGCCGACCACCACTTTCGACGCGAAAGTCGCCTGGCTCCAGCCCAGCAACGCGGCCAGCATCTGGCCGGTCTGGTTGGAATCATCGTCAATGGCCTGCTTGCCGAGTATTGCGAGATCGATCTTCTCACGCTCGGCGATGGCCTTGAGCGCCTTGGCGACAGCCAGGGGCTCGACCTCGCCATCCTGCTGCACGAGGATGCCGCGGTCCGCCCCTATGGCGAGCGCGGTGCGGATGGTCTCCTGCGCCTGTTGGGGGCCGATCGAGACCGCCAGAATATCCTCGGCCTTTCCCGCCTCCTTGAGACGGACGGCCTCTTCGACGGCGATTTCGTCGAAGGGGTTCATCGACATCTTGACGTTCGCGGTATCGACGCCGGTGCCGTCGGGCTTAACCCGGACTTTCACATTGTAATCGACCACCCGCTTGACGGGGACCATGACCCTCATTGGCGATTCCATTATTGCAGTGCGAGCCCAACCGCCCAGACGCAAGCGCTTCAGGCGGGCTCTCAATGAGCGGGGCGCACCTTAGGAGCCCGCTTGCTGCGATGTCAACGCGGCGCGCTGCAGCGCAGGATGGCCCGGCCGCCCCTCTGGACGAGAGGGGCGGCCGTGTTACCTATGCGCCATGAGTTCGACGAGCACATCCAAAAAACCCCGCGGCTCGGCCAAGGCGCGGCGGTCGGCCGCCAGGCTGGCCGCCGTGCAGTGTTTATACGAGATGGCGGTCGCCGACCGGCCCGCGGCCGACATCGTCGGCGAGTTCATCCAATTCCGGATCGGCCAGGAGGTCGACGGCGCCACTTTCGTTCCGGCGGACGTCACCCTGCTGACCGCTATCGTCCGCGGCGCGGATGCGGAGGCGACCGACATCGCATCCTTGATCGACGGCGCGATCCGGGCGCCGCTCGAGCATGGCCGTCTCGAGTTGCTGCTCAAATCGATCCTTGCGGCTGGAGTGTGGGAGCTTCGGCGTAACCTCGAAGTCCCTGCGCCGATCATCATCTCCGAATATGTGTCGATTGCTGTGGCCTTTTACGGCGGCCCGGAGCCCGGATTGATCAATGGGGTGCTCGACCGGGTCGCACGTCAGCTTCGATCCCATGAATTCGGCCAGGGCGGGGCGGGCCCGATCCCTGGCGGCAAACCGGAGATGGGGCAGGATGGGCACTGATCCGCCTCGCTTGGGCGAGTTCGGCCGGATCGAACGTTTCTTTCGACCCCTTGCGGCTGCGCTGCCCGGCGCCTTCGGATTGACGGACGATGCCGCGGTGCTGACCGTGCCCGCGGGCCAGGACCTGGTCGTCACGACAGACGCAATTGTCGAAGGCGTTCATTTCCTGCCAGGTGATCCCCCGGCCGACATCGCTCGCAAGGCCCTCCGGGTGAACCTCTCCGATCTCGCCGCCAAGGGCGCGCTGCCGCTCGCTTACACGCTGACGCTCGCGATCGGGAGGACGATCGGGGATTCCTGGGTCGAGAGCTTTGCGGCGGCCTTGGGCGAGGATCAGGCGCGCTACGGCATAGTGCTGGCCGGCGGCGATTCGGTGTCGACCGAAGGACCCATCTGGGTCTCGGTCGGGGCGTTTGGACTAGTCCCGGCAGGACGGCTGGTGCGGCGACGCGGTGCACGGCCGGGCGACGGCATTTTCGTCACCGGCACGATCGGAGATGCTGCGCTCGGGCTGAGGCTGATCCGGGGTGCGCTTTCTTCCGACAGGGCCGGTCGGAAGCTACTCGAACGACGCTATCGATTGCCCGAGCCCCGTCTCGGACTCGCTTCGTCCGTCGCCGAGCATGCGCACGCGGCGATGGACATATCGGACGGGCTCGCGGCCGATCTCGACCATATCTGCGCATTGTCCGGCCTGACAGGGCGGGTCGAGCTCGAGCGCGTTCCCTTGTCCGAACCGGCGCGAACCTTGGTCGACGCCGAGCCTGCTCTCTGGCAGGCGGTCCTCGGCGGCGGCGATGATTACGAGTTGCTTCTCGCGGTGCCGGCCAACGCCCAACAAGCCCTCGAATCCGCTGCCAGGACCGCTGCTATTCCGCTGACGCGGATCGGCCAGATGCTGGCGGGCGACGGAAGGTCCCTCATGATCGCCCCCGACGGAACCGAGATGGCGCTTGCAACCGCTGGTTGGACGCACGCCTGAAAGCTTGACCCTTTAAGGCGAACTTAACCCAGCGCACGCCAGGATCGGACCGTCCGAGGATTCCGGATGGTTCTCCCACCATAGAAGATGGCCCCATGATGCGTTCGGGATTGCTGCTATCCGCGCTTCTTCTTTCAATGGCCTTGCTCGGCGCAACCGTCGCGCGCGCCGGCGAGGAGGGGACCAATACTTCCGCCGCCGCAGCAGGTCCGGGCGATCCGGTCTATGTCGACCTGGCCCCGATGGTGTTGCCTGTCATCGACGGCGACCACGTCCAGCAGGTGCTCCAGTTCACGGTCACTCTTGAAGTCGCGGATGAAAAGGCCGCCGACCACATCCGCGCGGTCAAACCGCGCCTGACCGACGCTTACATCCAGGACCTCTATGGCGCGCTCGACCGCCGGCGCGTAATGGACGGCAAGGTTCTCGATATCGAGCGTCTCAAGGACGAGCTGAAACGCGTCAGTGCCGGGATCCTCGGCGACAAGGGGTTCGAGGAAGTGCTGATCCAGCGTGTCTCCCAGCGTATGATGTAGATCCGCTAGACACTCCTGGTTAAATCATAAGCAGAGGCCTTTACAGGCCTTTCCTCGCCCTGTATCCAGCCTCACCGTCATCGGGACGCGGCCGCGTAACGCTGATGACGTGCGCGCCCGCGCGGGCCAAAGGACAATAGAGAAGGATCTAAGGGCCAATGACTGCCTACGACATCGTAATCGTCGCCTGCGGCGTCCTCGCCGTGCTCTACGGCTTGATCGCCGGGCGGCGGGTGCTGGCGAACGACCCCGGCACCGCGCGGATGCAGGAGATTGCCGGAGCTGTGCAGATCGGCGCGCGTGCCTATCTCAACCGGCAGTATACGACCATCGCGATCGTCGGCGTCGTCATCGCCCTCATTCTCGGCTTCACCCTGGGCTACCTCGTCGCCATCGGTTTCGTAATCGGTGCGATCCTCTCCGGCCTCGCCGGCTTCGTCGGCATGAATGTCTCGGTCCGCGCCAATGTGAGAACTGCTCAGGCGGCGACGAAGGGACTGGCGCCGGCGCTATCGATCGCCTTCACCGCCGGCGCGGTGACCGGCCTTCTGGTGGTCGGGCTGGGGCTGCTCGGCGTCGCGATTTACTACATCATTCTGCGCAACGCGGGACTCGACCCGCGGCATCTGACGGAGGCGCTCGTCGGCCTCTCCTTTGGCGCCTCTCTGATATCGATCTTCGCGCGCTTGGGCGGCGGCATCTTCACCAAGGGTGCGGACGTGGGCGCCGACCTGGTCGGCAAGGTCGAGGCCGGCATTCCCGAGGACGATCCGCGCAATCCGGCCGTGATCGCCGACAATGTCGGCGACAATGTCGGCGACTGCGCCGGCATGGCGGCCGACTTGTTCGAGACCTACGCGGTCACGACCGTTGCGACCATGCTGCTGGGCTCGATCTTCTTTTCCGGCGAAGACCAGACGAAGCTCATGCTGCTGCCGCTTCTGATCGGCGCGGTCTGCATTGTCGGGTCGATCATCGGCACCTTCTTCGTCCGTCTTGGCGGCAGCAAGAACATCATGGGCGCCCTCTATAAGGGCCTCATCGCCACGGCGGTGATCTCGTTCGCGCTGATCCTCGCTGTGTTTCACTTCCTCCTGGGCAGCGACGCGACCTTTACGACCCGCGACCTCACCTTCGGCACGACGCAGCTTATCATCTGCGTCCTGACCGGCCTCGGCGTCACCGGTCTGCTGGTCTGGATCACCGAATACTACACCTCGACCGCCTATCGTCCGGTCCGGTCCGTCGCCAAGGCATCCGAAACCGGTCACGGCACCAACGTGATTCAGGGCCTCGCGGTGTCGATGGAGGCGACGGCGCTTCCGGTCGTCGTGATCGCAATCGCCATCATCGTCGCTTTTTCCGTCGCGGGCCTCTACGGCATCGCCATCGCGGCGACCACGATGCTCGCGCTCGCCGGCATCATCGTGGCGCTCGATGCCTACGGTCCGGTAACGGACAATGCCGGGGGCATCGCCGAGATGGCCGATCTCCCCGCCGATGTCCGCGTCACCACAGACGCGCTGGACGCGGTGGGCAACACCACCAAGGCGGTCACCAAAGGTTACGCGATCGGCTCGGCGGGCTTGGCTGCGCTCGTTCTGTTCGCGGCTTACACCAATGACCTCAAGCATTATTTCCCCAATCTCAATGTCACCTTCGACCTCACAAACCCCTATATCGTGATCGGCCTCTTCCTGGGCGGCCTGTTGCCCTATCTGTTCGGAGCAATGGGGATGACCGCGGTCGGCCGGGCCGCGGGATCGGTCGTGATCGAGGTCCGCCGGCAGTTTCGCGAGATCGCCGGCATCATGGAAGGCAAGGCGAAGCCGGACTACAGCCGCGCCGTCGACATGCTGACCCGCGCCGCGATTAGGGAGATGATCATTCCGTCGCTGCTGCCGGTGGCGGCGCCCGTCGTGCTTTATCTGGTCATCTGGGGCGTTGCCGATCAGACGGCGGCCTTTACGGCCTTGGGCGCGATGCTGCTGGGAACGATCGTGACGGGTCTTTTCGTGGCCATCTCGATGACGTCCGGCGGCGGCGCTTGGGACAATGCGAAGAAGTACATCGAGGAAGGCAACTACGGCGGCAAGGGGTCCGACGCTCACAAGGCCGCGGTGACGGGCGACACGGTCGGCGACCCGTACAAGGACACCGCCGGCCCCGCCGTCAACCCGATGATCAAGATCATCAACATCGTCGCCATTCTGTTGCTCGGGATCATCGCGGCGCTCACGACGAAATAGGGAAACGCAAGAAACGAAACGGCCGCTGCCCCACGGACAGCGGCCGTTTTTGGTTGTCGCCAGCAGCCGGACGGATCAGCCGCCCTCGTCGCCGCCCTTCTTTTTCTTCTTCGAGCTCGGCCTGCCGATATTGCCGAGAAGCTGCTCCATGAAGGTGATCTCGCGGCCCGCGGCAGGCGTCGTCTCCGGGAAAGGCGTGACCTCGGCGGTCTGGTCGAGGCCGATCCGGTCGATCGCGCGGACATGGTCCGTATCGTCGAATTTGATCTCGATCACCTTGTGGGCGACGAGCTCCGGTTCGAAGAAGGCCTCGCGTTCCGTGCGTTGGCCAACATAGTACCAAGTGTTGTCGTCGAAGGTGGAAACGATGCTCGGGGAGCCCAGGGCTTCGAAGACGTCGTTCTTGGACGAGGTTCCAGGCTTGACTTGGGCGATCCGCTCCTCGTCCAGCATATTGCCGCGATTGGCAACGATCGGCGTGCAGCCGGCGACGAGCGGCAAAGCCACGCCCGCGAGAAGAAGCGCAAGGCGCAGCCGAACCGGCCCGGAAGCCGCGAGATTGGAGGTTGAAATCATGACCGATCGCGTCCGAGGCTTGTTGGAGACCGTTCGAATCCCAACATCTTGGCCGGACACTCGCATCGGGCGGACGGACCTGTCAACGGGCCCGCGCCTACCTGCAACTCACTGGATGTTCTGCCCTTGACCGTCCTTTCGCCCAAGGCGCCGCCGCGGCGGATCGCGCCCCTGCTCTATGCCCGGCTCGTCCAGGCGGCGCGACAGCCTGCGCTCTATCGCGATCTCAAGGTGCCCGACACGATTGAAGGCCGGTACGAGATGGTCGCGCTTCACATGGCGCTCCTTCTCAGGCGGCTTCAAAAGGAGGGACGGGCGCGGGCGAAGCTGGCGCAGGCGCTGCTCGACTATATGGCAGCCGATTTCGATCGCTCCATCCGCGAGCTCGGCATCGGTGATCTCGGCGTCGCCCGTTATATGAAACGTCTGGGGGAAGGATTCTATGGCCGCTCTGGAGCCTATTCAGACGCCCTTCAGCAGCAGGACGACTCGGCGCTGTCGCAAGCCCTGTTGCGAAACGCGTATGCCGGAACCGACCCCGGCGATCCTATTCTGGCCATATTCTGCACCTATGTTCGACGCCAGGCAGAATGCTTGGCCCGACAGGATTCCGAATCGATCGCCGCCGGCGAGGTTGGCTACGATCCGGTGGAAGGAGGCTCGGCGTGACGGTATCCGAATTCGCTCTGGAATTTTCCCGTCCGATAGCCGTCGACCGGCTGAGCTCGGTGGAGTTCGTGGAGGCGATTGAGGCCGATTCCGGCGAGCGGGCACGCCTTGCCGAACGTTTCGGGCTCGTTTCTTTGGACAGGCTAGACGCCTCGGTCCGCATCCGGCGCCGCGAGGGCGGCAACGTGCGGGTCGCAGGTCAGCTCGCCGCCGACATCGTGCAGACCTGCGTCATCACGCTCGAGCCCTTTCCCAGCCACATCGAGGACAGCTTCACGGTCGAGTACACAGAGGCGCCTCCCGAAGCGAAGCAGGATCTGAGTCTGGACCTGGAATACGAGACTCCGGAGCCGATCGAGGGGGGCATCATCGATGTCGGAGAGCTCGTGGCTCAGCACCTTTCCCTGGCGCTCGATCCACACCCGCGCGCGCCCGGGGCCGAGCTCGACCAGCGCTGGTCGGATTCGGGGCAGAACGAGCCATCGCCCTTTGCCGTGCTGGAAAAGCTGAAGCGCGAGAACTAGTCCCGCCGAGAACCGCGATCTCGCTGCGAAATAGGGCGGCGGCCTTGCCGCCAACTACATTTTGCTTTATGGAACCGCCTTTGCTTCCGGCGCCTTAGCACCGGGAGCCCAACCGCGTTGCCCCCGAGTTTCGTTATGGCCGTCCCGAAGAAGAGAACCTCCAAGTCCCGCCGGAATATGCGGCGCGCGCACGACGCAATCGTGGCGGTCGGCGTTGTCGAGTGCCCGAATTGCGGTGAGCTCAAGCGCCCCCATCATGTTTGCACGGCGTGCGGCCATTATGACGGCCGAGAGGTCGTGGACGTTTCGGCACGCGCGTGAGTCCGATCGGCCGCGCCAGGGGCAAGTCCGGCTCGACCGCGTCCGTCACGATCGCCCTGGATGCCATGGGGGGCGACCACGCTCCCGGAATGATAGTGGCAGGGGCGGCCATCGCCCAAGGTCGCTATCCGAACGCAAAATTCATTTTTTTCGGCGACGAGTCGAAGATATCGCCTCTCATGAGCCGGAGGCGGGCTCTGCAGACCGTCTCCTCCATCCGGCACACCGAAACGGTGATCGGCAACGACGACAAGCCGTCGGCGGCGCTGAGGGGATCGGGCAAGCAGTCGAGCATGCGCCTCGCGATCGACGCAGTGGCGACGGGCGAGGCGGACTGCGTCATCTCGGCCGGCAATACCGGCGCGCTGATGGCCATGGCCATGATCGTGCTGCAGAAGCTGCCCGGCATAGACCGTCCGGCCATCGCCTCTTTCCTACCGACGCTGCGGGGCGAGACGGTGATGCTCGATCTCGGTGCCAATCTCGAATGCGATGCCAACAATTTGGTGCAATTCGCGATCATGGGCGCTGTCTTCGCCCGGACCGTGCTCGGTATCCCGATGCCGACGATCGGGCTGCTGAATGTCGGTTCCGAGGAGATGAAAGGGCACGACGCGGTCAAGGCGGCGGCCCAAATCCTGAAGACCTCCACGCTGCCCGGCTATTTTCACGGCTTCGTCGAAGGCAACGACATCGCGGCCGGTACCGTCGATGTCGTGGCGACCGACGGCTTCACCGGTAATGTTGCGCTGAAGACGGCCGAGGGGATGGGCAAGCTTTATACGGAGTTTCTTCGCCGCACTTTTCGATCGTCAATCCTCGCGCGGATCGGCTATCTGCTGGCCAATGCCGCTTTCGGAAAGCTCCGCGCGCGGGTCGATCCGCGACGCTATAATGGAGGGATGTTCTTGGGGGTGAGCGGCGTTTGCGTGAAGAGCCACGGTGGGGTCGACGGTTTCGGCTTTGCCAATGCCATTGGCGTCGCCGTCGACCTCGCGGCCCACGGGTTCAATGACCGCATACGCGAGGAGCTGCAGCGTCTCGACCTGTCGCGGGCGCCGGCCGCGGTAGCGGTCTAGGGCTTGGCTCGATGATGAGGTCGGTCGTACTGGGCTGCGGTTCTTATCTGCCCGCGAAATCGGTGACCAACGACGAGATCGCGAAAACCGTCGATACCTCTGACGAGTGGATCACCCAACGTACCGGCATCCGCAGCCGACATATCGCCGCCAAGGACGAGAAAACCTCGGACCTAGCGATCGCCGCCGCCCGGTCGGCGCTCGAGTTCGCGGGCGTTGCCGGGCGCGATCTCGATCTGATCGTCCTTGCGACGACGACGCCGGACCGGACTTTTCCGGCCACGGCCGTGCGAGTCCAGCGCGCCTTGGGCATGAGTCACGGCGCGGCGTTCGACGTGCAGGCCGTCTGCTCCGGATTCGTTTACGCGCTCGCCGTGGCGGATAATTTCCTGCGCCTGGGCCAGGCCAAGCGCGCGCTGGTCATCGGCGCCGAGACATTCTCACGATTACTCGATTGGGAAGACCGCGGCACCTGCGTCCTGTTCGGCGACGGAGCCGGCGCCGTGGTGATCGAGGCACGGCCCGAGGCCGGGGCAGGCGGGCGCGGCGTCCTTTCGACCCACCTCCATTCCGACGGCACGCAGGAAGACATCCTGTATGTCGATGGGGGGCCTTCCTCGACCGGCACCGTCGGCAAAGTGCGCATGAACGGCAAGGAGGTCTTTCGTCATGCCGTGCATCGCTTGGCCGACGTCGTTGAAGAATCCCTGGCGGCGAACGGCCTCAGCCCGAGCGACATTGACTGGCTGGTGCCTCACCAGGCCAATCAGCGTATCCTGGACAGCACTGGCCGCAAGCTCGGCTTGCCGCCCGAACGGGTCGTCTCGACCATCGCGACCCATGGCAACACGTCGGCGGCCTCGATTCCGCTCGCGCTTTCGGCGGCCATAGCCGACGGCCGGATCAAGCAGGGTAACCTCGTTCTCGTCGAGGCGATGGGGGGCGGCCTCACCTGGGGTGCGGCGCTCATTCGTTGGTAACTTGAGCAGCCGGATCGGCGTCGCGATTCAAGGACGACTCACAAGCATTTGGAATTGACCAATTAAATCCGCTCACTTAAAGTGACATCATAACAGGGAGGCGAACTTGTCTGGTCAAACCATCACACGCGCCGATCTCAGCGAGGCCGTCTACCAGGAAGTCGGCCTTTCGCGGAACGAATCCTCAGCTTTGGTCGAAACCGTCCTCGACGAAATCGCTGATGCTCTTGCCCAGGGCGAGTCGGTGAAGATCTCCTCCTTCGGCAGCTTCGGGGTTCGCCAGAAAGGCCAGCGCATCGGCCGCAATCCGAAGACAGGTCAGGAAGTACCGATACTACCGCGCCGCGTTCTTGTGTTTCGGGCTAGTCATGTTTTAAGGGAAAGAATTAATAAACGTCAGTAATATGTTAATGGAAAAGGGATTTTGCCATGGCGACCACTGATGAGGCCGCGGCGGGGGCTCCGCGCGGCGGACCTCGGACCAGACCTCCCGAAGAGGGCAGAAGTCGCGCCGGCGGGAAGTCGGTGGCGGCGTTCCGTACCATCAGCGAGGTCTCTGCGGAGCTGGAAGTTCCTCAACATGTGCTGCGCTTCTGGGAGAGCAAGTTCACGCAGCTGCGGCCCCTGAAGCGCGGTGGCGGGCGTCGTTACTACCGTCCCGAAGACGTGGCTCTGCTGCGCCGGATTCACGGCCTACTCTATCGGGAAGGCTACACGATCAAAGGCGTGCAGCGCGTTCTACGGGCCCCGAGGCGAGGCGAAGGCGAGGAGACGGCGGAAGCCCCTTCGGTCTCTCATGTCTCGGCTCGTTCGCAAGAGGCGGCGCCGACGCGTGACGAGCTCCTGGCGGAGATCCTCGCTGAGCTCAGGGTTCTGCGGGCGCTTCTCGATTAACCTGGCAAGGTTGCGCCTCGCCCGAGCGGCCTCTATAGTCCGGCCTCCCGAGGAACGGCCCGCGAGAGCCGCTCTCGTCGATTTTGCCCCACGGACAGCGGACTGTAGCGCAGCCTGGTAGCGCACCTGCATGGGGTGCAGGGGGTCGCCGGTTCAAATCCGGCCAGTCCGACCATTTTCAGCCGGCTCGGCAATGGAATCGATCTCCGTTTACATCGTCGCCCCGGATGCCGGTGAAGCCGAGCGGATCGCCACTGCGCTCGTCGAGGATCGGCTCGCCGCCTGTGTCAATGTGCTCGGGGCCGTCTCGTCGATCTACCGCTGGCAAGGGGCGGTGGAGCGTGCGACCGAGGTCGCACTGATCGCCAAGAGCCGGCGCGATCTGTTCGATCGCCTGGCGGCCCGGGTGCGCACGATTCACAGCTACGAGACTCCGGCCATCGTCGCCTGGCCGATCGTGGCGGGCGACGCAGACTATCTCCGCTGGATTGGCGACGAAACGGGCTCTTATGTCCGTGATGTCAACAGCAAGGCGTCGTGATTCGGCCTGCATTTGCAGGTGATACTTGATTGTATCGGCGCCCAATGTGGACGGCAGGAAGCATGGACGACGGTTGAT
>Ga0070738_10000666_pt1 | contig 89671 bp, 69 predicted proteins | sample Coa_R2_2_FD_66446 | JGI IMG/M metagenome (GOLD analysis project Ga0070738, IMG submission 66446) | Surface soil microbial communities from Centralia Pennsylvania, which are recovering from an underground coalmine fire - Coalmine... | ecosystem: Environmental > Terrestrial > Soil > Unclassified ...
AGGGCCATCGCTCAACGGATAAAAGGTACGCCGGGGATAACAGGCTGATCGGAGTCAAGAGTTCACATCGACGCTCCGGTTTGGCACCTCGATGTCGGTTCATCGCATCCCGGGGGTGTAGAAGCTCCCAAGGGTTAGGCTGTTCGCCTATTAAAGCGGTACGTGAACTGGGTTCAGAACGTCGCGAGACAGTTCGGTCCCTATCTGATGTGGGCGCAGGAGATTTGAGAGGGCTTGTCCTTAGTACGAGAGGACCGGGATGAACCAACCTCTTGTGATCCAGTTGTCACGCCAGTGGCATCGCTGGGTAGCGAAGTTGGGTCAGGATAAACGCTGAAGGCATATAAGCGTGAAACCTTCCTCGAGATGAGATCTCCCAAGGGGTAACTCCCTAAGAAGGGCCGTGGAAGACTACCACGTTGATAGGACGGATGTGTAAGCGTAGTAATACGTTGAGCTTACCGTTACTAATAGCCCGTTCGGCTTGACCATAATCCTTACTGTAGGCAATTACAGCGACTTAGTAAGTCGGAAAGCTTGTTTGTTAGCCCATCAATATTTGAGCTCTTCGCTCGCTGAGAAGCGCGGCTCATCGTCGCGATTGCGCGAGCAAATCACTTTTGGGTGATTGTAGCGTGAGGGTCCCACCCGTTCCCATCCCGAACACGGAAGTTAAGCCTCACAGCCCCGATGGTACTGCACGCGCGAGTGTGTGGGAGAGTAGGACGTTGCCCAATTAAACTAAAAAGCCCCGGCCGGTGCGAACCGAGTCCGGGGCTTTTTGCGCGTTAATTCTTCTGCGATACGACCCGCGCCGATCTTAAGGGCACAGGTGAGGTTGCATTCATTGCTAATCTGAGATCGTCACCGTTATGAAGGCACTCTCGTTCTGGAAGGCAGTCACGATGGATAAGTCCGACCTGCTGGAGACAGTGCTTGGATTGCTCCACGATGGCGCGATTCGATTCTGCGTCATCGGCGGACAAGCCGTCAACGCCTACGTTGAACCGCTCGTCAGCCTCGATCTCGACCTGGCGGTGGCTGTCGAGCAAGTCGGCAATGTTCGAAACCTCCTCGGCGAAACTTTCAACATCGAACAATTTCCTCACAGCCTCAATGTCTCCGCTCCCGGTTCCAAGTTGCGCGTGCAGATCCAGACCGATGCTCGGTATAGCGATTTCGTGAACCGGGCCTCCGTTCGCGAGGTCCTTGGCCTTGCGTTACCCGTGGCGAGACTTGAGGACGTCTTGCAGGGGAAAATCTGGGCTGCTTCCGACCCCGAGCGCCGCGCGACCAAGCGCCGCAAGGATCTGCTCGATATCGCCAGAATTCTCGAAGCGAATCCTCAGCTAACAAGCCAGGTGCCCGCGGACATCCTTCAAGAAATCGCCTGACGGGAATGGCTCGGGCACGACGGCTGAGATCATCCGCCTGTAACGGCGTCTCACCTGCATGGAACCTGCGTGCAAGCGCTACTCACATTCGATCTGCGCCGGCTTCGCCCTTCTGCTGCTTGCTACGAACGCTCGGCCGCAGACGCCTGCTCCCCCGCCGGATAGCATCATTTTCAGCAATGGCGATAAACTCACCGGGCGTTTCCTGAGCGCTACAGGCTCGTCGCTGAGATTCAAGAGCGACGCGCTTGGCGACATCATCGTCGACTGGAGCAAAGTCCAGGAACTGCACACCTCCGGACAGGTGGCAGTAATCCGCAAGGGCGTGAAGGTTGCCAAGCACCTGGCCCCCTCCTCGATTCCGCAAGGCCGACTCACGGTAGAAAACCAGGCGGTCCAGCTTGGTGCGGCACCGCCCCAGCCTCCGCAGTCGATTCCGCTCGCCGACACGAACGTGATCGTCGATCAGCCGACCTTCGAAAAAGCAACCACGCGCAAATCGGGAGTTTTCGAGGACTGGGCCGGCGCGGTGACGCTCGGTGCGACTCTGGTGAACGCGACGCAGGACAATCGCACCTTCACCGGCGCCATCAGCTTGATGCGCGCCGAGCCGGCCGAGACCTGGCTCAACCCGCACAACCGCACCAGCCTCGATTTCACGGCTGCGTACGGCGACATCTCGCAGCCGCACACCTCCACCATCAAGACGTCGATTTTCCACGGCGATGTCGAGCGCGACGAATACCTGTTCGACAGCATCTTCGCATTCGGCCGCGGCGATTTCGATCACAACTACTCGCAAGGCCTCGACCTGCAGCAAACTTACAGCGGCGGTATCGGTTGGACCGCGATCGACCGCGCCAACCAGACGCTGGATCTTAAAGGCGGCATGAGCTACGTGCGCCAGCAATTCCACGCAGGTCCGGATCAAAGCCTGGTGGGCTCCATCCTCGCTGAGCATTACAGCCGCGGTTTTAGGCGCGGCCTGGTTCTTGACCAGCACCTCTCGTTCACGCCTGCATGGAATAATCTGAGCGCGTACTCGGCTCTGTTCAGCACTCAAGTAACGATGCCGACGTTCAAGCGCATCAACGCGTCAACCGGCATTATCGACACGTTTCTAAACAACCCGCCGCCGGGCTTCCGGAAGAACTCGTTCCAATTCAACTTGGGCTTTACATATTTATTGAAGTGAGGTGGATCGGACCCAGACTTGTAACGCGCGCCTTCCGGCGCACCACCCTCCAGGCGGCTCGCCATCGTATATTTGTCTGTTGAGCTTCCCTTCACTCAAACTCGAACAACTTTTCGAAAATAACCGCGCCTGGTCTCGCCGGCTCACCGAGCGCGACCCGGAGTTCTTCCGCAAGCTCTCCCAGCAGCAGGCGCCGAAGCATCTCTGGATCGGATGCTCCGATAGCCGCGTGCCTGCCAACGAGATTGTCGGACTCGACCCCGGTGAGATGTTCGTCCATCGGAACGTGGCCAACCTGGTGGTCCACACGGATCTCAATTGCCTGTCTGTTATCCAGTACGCTGTCGAGGTTTTGCGAGTCGAGCACATCATCGTGTGCGGCCACTACGGCTGCGGCGGCGTGCAAGCCGTGCTCGAAAACCGCGAAGTGGGACTGGTGAGCAATTGGCTGCGCCACCTGGCCGACATCCGAGAAAAATTCTCGTCCGAGCTGGAGGCGCTCGCGAGCGATGACCGCGCGCGCGCCTTGTGCCGGTTCAACGTGGTCGAGCAGGTCCGCCATGTATCGCAATCCACGATCGTGCGGACCGCATGGGAACAAGGCCAGCCGCTCGCGGTTCATGGCTGGGTCTACAGCCTCAAAGACGGGCTCTTGCAAGACCTGCTCGAGACGCCGATCACCACTGCCGGAGAAGTACCGGTTGTTCGCGTACCGGAGAGCCGCGCCCCGGCCGAATAGATGGCAGCTGCGGCGCCGGACGCGCCGGTGAAGCTGAGGGCGCACTGGGATGGGCGCGGGCGCGGGGGCGCAGATCGACGCCGTCCAAAAAAGGAAGGAAAGTATGCCGAACGAAAGAGACGCTTCAGGCGCTAAAGTAACTCTGCACATGGTTTCAAGCCTGGATGGCTTCATCGCGAAGAAGGACAACAGCGTGGCCTGGCTAGACAGCACGGGAAGAATCTATGAGGCCGGCGTTTCCATTTCGGCCGAAGAAGCCGCGGCGTTCGTCAAAAGCATCGATTGTTATGTGCTCGGTTCTCGAACGTACGAACACGCGCTTGAACTGGGCTGGCCCTATGGCGATACGCCGGCCGTAGTGGTGACGGGAAGGAAATTGTCGTCGAGCGGGAAGAACGTCCAGTTTTACTCGGGCGATCTTAAGACACTGGTGGGTGAGAAGCTTGCGCCTCCGTATCGAAACATCTGGCTGGTGGGCGGCGCGAGCTTATGCCAAGACTTTCTCGAACTCAACCTGGTGGACGAAATCATGTTAACCATTGCGCCCGTTTTTCTAGGCGACGGACTCCGGCTGTTCGGGGGTCGTGCCAGGGAGGAGAGATGGGATTTGAAGAACGTCGTTGCGTACAGGAACGGCTTTGTTGAGCTGTCGTACTGCGCTTCGAGGATGCTAGAGGATCAGAAGCGATCGGGGTCAAATTAGCCAAGATCGCGGGATCGGAGGATCAGCCGCTCGGTGCCGCGCAGCGCAAGATCGCCTCCACGGACGCATCGATATCCGCTTCTGAGGTCGACCAGTTAGAGACCGAAATGCGGATAGCGTGCATTCCCTTCCAAACGGTGCCGCTCGCCCAGCAGGTTCCGTCGTCCTGGACGCGCCGCACTACTTCAGCCGTGAAGGCATCCGCATCGCCGGCGACAGGCGGCGAAAACCGCACCAGCACCTGGTTGAGAATCACGTCGTTCAGAATTTGCACTCCGGCAGCACTGGAGAGCCGCTGGGCCATGCGCTGCGCCAGCGCGCAGCAACGCTCGATCATGGCGGCGACGCCGCGCCGCCCCAGGCTCCGCAACGCCGCGTACACAGCAAATCCGCGGGCACGCCGGGACGCCTCCGGGACCCAGTGATAGTTATCGCGCACCGTCTTCGAATGCTGCCCGTAGTACGGTGCGGCGAGCATCATCGCGGTGCGGTGCGCCTCCACGTCGCGCACAAACACAACGCCCGAATCGTACGGCACGTTCAACCATTTATGGCAATCGGACGCGATGGAATCGGCTTGCTCGATTCCTCGAAGCAGCGAACGATAGGCCGGCGAAGCTGCCGCCCACAGGCCGAAGGCTCCGTCTACATGCAGCCAACCGCCGGCCTCGTGCACAGATGCGGCGATCTCCGCGATGGGATCAAACGCGCCGGTATTCACGTTGCCGGCTTGCGCGCAAACCAGCTGGGGACCGGGACTGGCACGCAATGCGACGCGAAGCTCCGGCGTACGCATCCGCCCTTGCTCGTCGGCGGGAATCCGCGTCACCCGGTCGCGACCGAAGCCGAGCATCTGCAGCGCGGCAAAAATCGTGACGTGCGATTCCTCGCTGGTAATCACCGTGATCGGCGGCGCACCGAAGAGCCCTTGCCTTTCGACGTCCCATCCGGCGCGATGCAACAGCGCGTGCCGCGCGGCCGCGAGCGCTGTAAAGCTGGACATGGTGCACCCCGTGGTGAAACCGACGCTCATTTGGGAGGGCAGGCCGAGCAGGTCCAGCAACCATCGGGCGGCGATGTCCTCCACCGCCGCGGCCGCGGGCGAGGAGGTGGAATTGAAGCCATTCTGGTCCCAAACCACCGCCAGCCAATCCGCCGCCGCGGCAGCCGGTAGAGCACCGCCGGTGACGAAACCAAAGTAGCGTGGGCCAGCCGATCCAATAATGCCCGGATCGAAAGAACGCGCCATCTGCTCGATTAGGCAAGCAGGGTCCTGGCCATCGTCGGGGAGCGGCCCGCCCGCGGTCTCGACCAGCGCGGCGTAGTCTACCGGACGCGCCACGGGGCGATCGCCTAAACCGTCCAGAAACTCTAACGCCAGTTGCCGGGCCTTATCGAGTGCAGCTCCGCCGGAATAGCAATGCATTCGAGCAAAGTAGCGCAACCGGGCGGCGGCTGTATAGGATCAGGATAAGGTTGCGGCTTGCAGTACAGACGATCGCCGCAATGCTAGTGGCGCTTGCGGCGCGATGCTCCGGCGATACGCCGCTGCACGCGGCCACTTCCACTGACGCGGTTCGCGTCCGCAAACCGCCGCGCCGCCTCCAGCAGGTCTCGCAGCCCGTTGGTGTCCATCCGAGACAAACGCGCGAGCACCACCGGACTATTTTCGTAATGCGGCTTAAGGTAATACCGCTGGGGATCGCGCCTCAGCAGATCCTCTCTTACTTCGAAACCCACGCATGCCACCAGCGAATTCGGTTCCGCGGACTTATTGGTAGGGATGCACGCCATCAAGCCGCCGGCAACCTTCAGCGCCGGCGAACCATAAATCGTGCTCTCTTCCACGCCCGGCATGCCTGCCGCGATCTTACGAACCTCGGCAAAGCTCAACCGCTCTTTAGGCACGTCTCTCAGAGTAGCGCGTCGGGTTCCGTTGGAAATGTAGGCTTAGGGCTGAGGCTGAGGTCGAGGTCCGCGCGTGGTGAACGGCCGGGGCGCCGCCAAGTGCAAGGCGCCTCGCATTGAATGCCCCGGAGTTCGATGCCCGGAAACCGGGCTCGACCAAAAGACCCGCTATATTGAAGTAGAAGGATTTCGCCGCATCCCTCAGCCATCCGAACTCTGCAGCACTCGCGCCGGAATCGCATCTTCCGGCCGCAAGATAAGCTGAGGATCACGAAGACGCCACAAACTATGCCCGAAAAGCAGTACGACGCGCAGCAAATCGAATCCAAATGGCAGGAGCGCTGGAAAGATCCCGCGCTCTTCCAGGCCGAAGAGAACTCGTCCAAACCCAAGTTCTACGTGCTAGAGATGCTTCCGTATCCGAGCGGGCAGCTGCACATCGGACATCTGCGCAACTACGCGATCGGCGATGCGCTGGCGCGCTACAAGCGCATGCGCGGTTTCAACGTGCTGCACCCGATGGGCTGGGACGCGTTCGGTCTGCCGGCCGAAAACGCGGCCATCGCCAACAAGCGCGATCCCTACGAGTGGACCAAGTTCAACATCGAGAACATGAAGCGGCAGCACCGCCGTATGGGATTCAGCTACGACTGGTCGCGCGAAATCGCCACTTGCGATCCTTCGTATTACCGCTGGAACCAGTGGTTTTTCCTAAAAATGTACGAGCGCGGGCTGGCGTATCGCAAGCAGGCGCTGGTCAACTGGTGTCCGGAATGCGGCACTGTGCTCGCCAATGAACAGGTGGTTGACGGCTGCTGCTGGCGTCACGAGTTGACGCCGGTGGAGCAGCGCGCCATCGAGCAGTGGTTCTTACGCATCACCCACTACGCCGACCAATTGCTGAATTCGATACAGGAGCTGGAGGAAGGCTGGCCCGAGCGCGTCCTGCTCATGCAGCGCAACTGGATCGGGCGGTCGGAAGGCGCGGAGGTGGATTTCCGGCTGGAAAAGACCGGCCAGCCGATTCGAGTTTTCACGACGCGCATCGATACCATCTACGGCGCAACGTGCGTGATCCTTGCGCCCGAGCATCCGCTGGTTGGCGAGATGGTGGACGACGATACACGCGCTCAAGTGAAGCGCATGATCGACTCCCGCGCAGCAAAAGGGCCCGGCGATGTCGAAAAGGAAGGCATCTTCACACACCAGTACGCCATTAACCCGTTCAGCGGCGAAAAAATTCCGATCTGGATCGGCAACTTCGTCCTAATGGGGTACGGAACGGGCGCAATCATGGCGGTTCCTGCGCACGATCAGCGCGATTTCGAATTCTGCAGCCAGTATCACATCGCGATTCGCCCGGTTATCCGCCCCGTCGACGGAACGCTGGCCGATACAGTCAAGATGACCGAAGCTTTCCCGGACGACGGCATCCTCGAGAACTCCGGCCCGTTCACCGGGCTCACCAGCGAAGAAGCACGGCGGGTTATGAGCGCCCAAGCCGAGAAGGAAGGCTTCGGCAAGCCCGCCATCACGTATCGGATCAAGGACTGGGGCATCTCGCGCCAGCGCTACTGGGGCACGCCCATCCCGATGATCTACTGCGCCAAGTGCGGCATCGTCCCCGTCCCGGAAAAAGATCTGCCGGTTGTGCTTCCGCTAGGGATCCCGATCACGGGCAAAGGCCGCTCGCCGCTGGAAGGTGTTCCTGAGTTCATGAACGTCGCGTGTCCCAAATGCGGTGAACCGGCGCGCCGGGAGAGCGACACGATGGATACCTTCGTCGACTCATCCTGGTATTTCTATCGCTACTGCGATCCGGGCAACTCCGCCGCGCCGTTCGATTCCGAGAAGATCGCTTACTGGTTTCCGATCGATCAATACATCGGCGGCATCGAACATGCCATCCTGCACCTCATCTATTCGCGCTTCTGGACTAAAGTTATGCGCGACCTCGGCCTGATCACCAACGACGAGCCCGTCAAGAATATGTTCAATCAAGGCATGGTCATCAAAGATGGCGCCAAGATGTCCAAGTCGCGCGGTAATGTGGTCAGCATCGATGAAATGGTCCAGAAGTTCGGCGCCGACACCGGACGCCTGTTCGAATTGTTCGCCGTGCCACCCGAAAAAGAAATGGATTGGACCGATGCGGGCGCAAACGGCGCGTTCGGATTTCTGGCGCGCGTGTATCGCTTCGTCACCCGCAACGTTGGCCAGGGAACGCCCGAACCCGGCGAAGCTGACAGAAAGGTTCTCCGCAAGCTCCATCAAACGGTCCGCAAAGTGACCGATGACTTCGAGAGCCGCTGGCATTTTAATACATCGATTGCGGCACTGATGGAACTGCTGAACAACCTTCAGGCGGCGGAAAAGCAGATCTCGGCGCCGGTGATGACGGAAGTCCTGGAGAAAGTCACGCTCATGCTGGAGCCTTTTGCGCCTTACCTCACCGAGGAGCTATGGGAAGAGCAGGGCCGCACCGGGCCCGTGTTCAAACAGCCCTGGCCTGCATACGATCCCGAGCTCGCCAAGGAAGACGAGGCCGAGGTTGTGATTCAGGTTAACGGTAAGCTGCGCGGGCGCATCTTTGTCGCGTTCGGCACGCCGCGCGAAATGCTGGAAAAACTAGCGCTATCAGACGCCAAAATTCAGTCCGCTTTAGACGGTAAAAAGGTAATAAAGGTGATCGTTGTACCCGATAAATTGATCAATATCGTGGTGAAATGAATCGCCAGGGCCCTGAGCAATCACGGAGGCGCTGCTTAACTCCAGCGCCCGGGAGCGTGAACCAGGCGACTGAAGCTCTGGGGAAGCCGCGCCCCCGTTAGATTGATTCCAGGATGGCTCGAAAGGGCTATTCGCGTCTATTGGGAAATTAACATTTCGGCATTTTCGCGCCTCCTGGCCCAATCACAACAAGCGAAAAGTCACTTGCACTGTCGCGGCCGTGGTGACGGGTTTGCCGTCGCGCAGGGCGGGCTTGAACCGCCACTTCAACACCGCTTCCACGGCTTTTTCATCCAGCCCCAAGCCAAGCCCCTGCAGCACACGGATATTCGCCGGCCGCCCCGAAGTGTCCACTTCAATTGCCAGGACTACCGTGCCCTGATACTTCGCCTTACGCGCCTCCTCGGAAAACTCCGGCTCGACCTGATAGATCAGCCGGGGCGGCGTGACGGCGCCCCGGCCAATGTTGGAAGTGATGCCGGACGGGCCGGAACCGCTTGGCCCGATGCCGCCTCGATTCGCGACATCTCCGATTCCATTGTGGCCGCGCATTCCGAATGCTCCCGCGATGAACCGGCTGTTCGGATCTCCAATCGCCGCCGGATCGACTTCGATCGTGGGCGAATCGAACGCGACGGTGATTGGCTGCGGCAATTTCGGTTCTGAAACCGAGTTCGGTGGAATGAATGTGCGGTGCGCCATGGGAGGTGGAGCACCGTGCCGCGCGGGCGGGGACGTTCTGTTGCTCCCACCCGAACGTTCCGGCTTGTTAACCGGCGCGCGCGACAGATACGGCGCGATCAGCGGAACGCTCTCAAGCCGATCGTGAACCGGCGAGCCAATCGGCCGCGAGCCGACAAAGAGAAGAATCCCGATTGCCGCGGCATGCAGCGCCAGCGAGAGCGCCTGCGAATTGAAAATGCGCACGTATTCCGCGCGTGCAATTCACAAACCAGCGCCGGGAATCAATCGTTTTCTGCGCAAATTCAGCCGCACTGCTAGCCGTCTACGCACACCTGTGCTCGGCGCTCACTGCGTAGACAAACCGAGTTGTTGGAGCGCCGCCCGCACATCGGTCTCGCTGCCCGATCCCACGTGATACAGAACGATCTTCCCTTCCCGATCGATCAACACCAGGGTGGGAAATGCCGTCACACTGTAGCTTTCCAGCACTCCGCCGCCCGCCAACGCAATCGGGTAACTGATTTTGTTCTGCTCCAGGAATTTATTAACGGTCCCCAGATCTTCTCCGCTGTCCACGCCGACGACGAACAGGCCGCGCTCGCGGAAATCCGAATAGATCCTCTCAAGCGCGGGCATGTCCTTGCGGCAGGGAACGCACCACGTCGCCCAAAAATCCAGCAGGACCACCTTGCCGCGCAAGCTGGAAAGGTTGAGTTCCTTACCCGCCAGCGGCGTAAGTTTGAAATCGGCCGCAGCTTTGCCGCTGAGATCCGGATTTGCCTTCACCGGCCCCTGGAATTCTTTTACTTCACGCGCGCCTTCCGGAGGCGTGAACCGGAACATTTCCTCCGGCACCGGATCATTCAGTTTGACGGAGAGCATGCTGATGGTCTGATTCATCTCGGCCGGCCGCCGCAGCGATCCACCCTCCATGGTCGCGGCCGCCGTCTGCTTCAGGGTCAGCTTGGTTTTCTTATCGATCCACATCTTCATGGCGCCTTTGGTGAGCGCCATGCCTCCCGGCATGTCGATCCTGTCCAGCTTCGCCTCCACCACGAAGCAATCGAATGGTTGTCCGCCCATTTCCACTTTCTCCTCGCCGGTCACGGTGGAGGATAGGAACGGGTCCTTGGCCTTGAAATCTGCCAGCATCTGCGCGATGCCCGGATTGATGGACTTAAGAAGCGCGTCTGGGCTGCTCGCCGCCGGAGTTCTTGTGTATTGCTTCAACGGGCCAACATACATCCAGGTGTTTTCGCCATCCGACACGATCAGCGTGCTGCCAACCGGCCCACTCGATTCGATGCGCAGCTTGCCCGGATTGGAGGCCGCCACTTTGACGGGCAGCTCCATCCGGCTTTCAATGCCTCCGGACATCTCGACCAGGACGCTTTGCTCGATCACGTAGGACTGCGTATCGCGTAAAGCATCGCCCGATTCCTTTAAGAGCACTTTGGCGTGAGGCGGCGTGTCAGCGAAGCACGCGGCGCAGAAGACCACGATCAGCGCAACGATGGAGTAATGGCGCATGCCCACCTTCTATTTATTATTATTTCTCGCTGTTCAATTGTCCGCGCGCGGCAGCCTGGGCTAACTCATCGCAGCGGTTGTTATCGGCATGCGAAGCGTGCCCCTTCGTCCAGGCCCACTTGATCCTATGCTTCGAGGCCTGTTCGTCGAGTTCGTGCCACAGGTCCTGGTTTGCGACGGCCTGCTTAGCGCCGGTGCGCCAGCCGTTCATTTTCCACTTATGGATCCACTCGGTAATTCCGTGCTTCAGGTAATTGGAGTCGGTTACGATCTCCACCTCGCAGGGCTCTTTGAGCGCGCGCAGCGCCTCCACCGCCGCCTTCAGCTCCATACGGTTGTTGGTGGTCCGCGGCTCCGATCCGTACATCTCGCGCATCTTGCCGCCGTACTTCAAAATGCACGCCCAGCCGCCCGGGCCCGGATTTCCTATACACGAGCCGTCCGTTATGATTTGGACTTTTTTCATCCGGGCGTCAGGCGGTAACGGCTGCGAGCTCGTGCTTGAAAAAAGCATCCACCTGATCCAGGATTTGGGCCGCCTCGGCGGCTTTATAGATGTCGGCGCGCAGCTTCGAACCATTGCGGACGCCGTGCGTGAAATAAGTGGCGAACTGTTTCATTTTGCCCACGGCGTCCGGTGCGTTGCGTTCGCAGAGCATCGAGTAGTAAGTGCGCATGATGTCATAGCGCCGCCGCTCTTCCGGGTGTTCGTAAATGCCCGTGCCAACATAGTCGGCGATTTGGCGAAAAATCCACGGATTCGAAGAAGCCGTCCGGCCCACCATGACGGCGTCGCAGCCTGTCTCGACCGCGATGCGTACCGCATCCTCGGGTGTGACGATATCGCCGTTGCCGATCACCGGAATACGGACGGCGGCCTTCACCTCGGCGATGCGCGTCCAGTCGGCCTTGCCGCTGTAACCCTGCTCGCGCGTGCGCGGATGCAGCGCGATTGCCTGCAGCCCGCAATCCTCGGCGAGCTTAGCCATCTGTACCGCCACCAGTTCGCGATCGTTCCAGCCCGCGCGGAACTTCATCGTTAGCGGAATCGAGATCGCGGCCCGGACTTTGTTCAGGATCTGCTCCACTAAGGGCAGATCGCGCAACAGACCCGACCCCCCGTTGCACTTCACCACTTTGTTAACGGGGCAGCCGAAGTTGATGTCGACGATGTCGAACCCGAAATCTTCGCATGCTTTGGCCGCATCCGCCATCACCTGGGGGTCAGAGCCGAACAGTTGCGCCGAGATCGGATGCTCTTCCGGCTCAAAGAACAGATAACGGAACGTGCGTGTGGGCTTCTTCGCCTTGAGCGAGTGCACCACGCCGTGGGAACTAGTAAACTCGGTCATGATGAGGCCGCAGCCGCCCTGATTGCGGATCAGGCGCCGGAACACCGTGTCGGTGACGCCTGCCATGGGCGCGAGCACGGTAGCCGGCGCAATGCGCACGGGCCCTATGCGAAACTCGGCCGGAAATGGCATCTGAAACTATTCTAGCGGCTCGGTGTTTGGAAACGTGGTCACGGCGAGCCGCGTTTAATTTGTGAGGGGTTTTAGCATGAATGGGAAGATGGTCGTGGCCTTTGTGTCAGGCGCCTTGATGGCGTCTGGAATCGTGTATATAGCGATCCGGCCAGCGCCGCAAACCGCGAGCATTGCCGACGTTCGCCCGGCCTCGGAGCCCCTGCCTCCGGTCTCGGTCTCCACCGCCCCGGCCCTCGCTGAGGCCGCACCGGCCCCCGAGGCCCAGCCGGCCCGCGCTGAGGCCAAACCGGCACCTGCGCCACCTGAGCCCGAACCGAAACCGCCCTCGCAAGCAGCCCCGCCCCGTGAGCACGCGAAGCTATCGCGCACACCCATCCGCGAGAAGCCCTCGCCTATGCCGGCGCGTCGTGTAGCGCGCAACGAACCGGCGATCGAAACGCCGCCGCCTCCCGTGCCGCAGAGCGCGCCGGAGCCGCAGCCCCAGCCGATGCCGGCGCCAAGCCCAGGACCTTCTCAAGCGCCGCCCGCGCCCGACCCGCCTGCATCCGATACGACTGCGGGTGCGGCAGCTCCTCCACCGCCTCCGATTGTCGCCCGTACGGCGCCCGAACCTGAAGGCCGCGTGCCGCACAGCGTTGTGCTTTCGGCCGGCACGCCGCTGACCGTCCGTATCGGTGAGACGATCTCGGCCGCGCATCACCAGGTGGGCGACACGTTCTTCGCTACACTCGAGCAGCCGCTCGTCATTGACGGATTCATCATCGCCGAGCGCGGCTCGCGTGTGGTCGGCAAAGTAGTGGAAGCGGTTCCCGCAGGGCGCGGCGGCGGCGAATCGCATCTGCGGATCGAACTCAACCGGCTGAACACGTCCGACGGCCAACACGTTCCGATTCACACCGACCAATACGCCAAGGACGGCACCGGCTCGACCGGTGGCGACTTGGCCAAGATCGGCGCGGGCGCCGCAGTTGGCGCGGCCATCGGAGCCATCGCTGGAGGCGGCAAAGGAGCAGCCATTGGAGCCGGCGCAGGCGCAGCTGTGGGCACAGGCGCGGTAGTGATTAGCAACGGCCGCTCGGTGGAAATCCCGGTTGAGTCGCGCCTCATCTTTCGTATCAAAGACTCGATCAAGCTAACCGAAAAACTTGACTGAGACGGTGCGCATTTTTGTGCGCGCACAACGGACGGCGGGAATCATTCGTGCCGCGCGGCGGGCTTCACCGCGAAACATGGACCACAAGCGTCTGCGCCGCACTGTGTCCGGCTGCATCCTCCGCGATCAGTTTATATTCCGTATCGCGGCTGGGCGAGACAGGAAAGCACCGGCTCGGCGCGGGGTGAAGATCTTCGACTGGGGGCTCAATCCGGACGGTCTTAGCGGCGTTCACTCCGAAACAGATCAGGGTCGACCTTCCGGCTTGGATCGAGGGAGGCGAGGCATAAAACGCAAGTATCTTCAGAGTGTCGCCGCCGAGCATCTCGACAGTCTTGCGGTCCCGCTCCACTTCAGCTTTTTCGCGCTCGCGTTTCGCATCGGTATTGCTCTTCCAGCGCGAATAGAAAACGAAGCCGTCGTACAGCGCTGCGGCGAAAACTAAGATAGCGAGAAACGGAAGGGCGCGCCGCAGGAACGGCTTGCGTTCGGAGGGCCCGGTCATGATCTGGCCCGGCTCTGTTGGTCTATTTCCTCCACGAGCGTGCGAACGAGTTGCGCGGCGGGAAGGGAGCGGGCCCGACTGACACCGGTTCCGGCCCACAGCGACAGGAATCCCGGGATTCCCTGGCGCGCAGCGGCGGTGCGCATGGCTCGGGTCAGCGCGTTTTGCAGCGGATACGGCAATATCGCGGCTTGTCTGCCATCGAGCCGCGCGATGAATTCGTTGCGCAGACCGCGCGCGGGCCGGCCCGAGAATGCACGCGTGATGACGGTTGTGTCGCTGCGCGCGCTCAGGACCGCTTGCTTGTAGGGCGGGGAAGCGCCTGATTCGGGGCAGGCGAGAAAGGCGGTGCCCAATGCCACAGCCGATGCGCCCACAGCGAGCGCGGAAGCGATATCACGCCCATCCATGAGGCCTCCGGAGGCGATCACGGGAGTCTGCACCGCAGCGCGAATTTGGCAGGTGAGCTGAACGAGCGGAACCAGGGCTTGATCGAACGGGACCGCGAATGTCCCACGATGCGCGCCTGCCTCCGCGCCTTGCGCCACGATCGCGTCGATTCCCGCTCCGGCGAGGAGGCGGGCCTCTTCCACGGTAGTCGCGGTGCCGATCAGCGTAATGTCTCGCTCTTTCAACCGCGACAGCACATCCCGATCGGGCACGCCGAATGTGAAACTGAAGACCGGAGGACGCGCGTCGAACACTGCCTGGAGTTGCGCGGGGAATGGATCAGCCGGAATTTGCGGAATGGCAGGCGCAGGCAGGCCAAGCTGGGCGTGGATTTCAGAAAGCAGTTCGAGCATGGGCGCGGCGTCGTAACGGAGATCCGTTTCCCACCCGCCGGCGAAGAGATTCACTTGAAACGGCCGATCTGTCAACGCGCGAATTCGAGCGATGGATTCGACGATCTGTTCGGGCGAGAGATATGCCGCGCCCAGCGAGCCGAGTCCGCCCGCGTTTGAGACTGCCGCGACGAGCTCGGGTGTGCTTGGCCCGCCGCCCATAGGTCCTTGGATAATCGGATGCTCGATTCCAAGCCACTTCAGTAACTCGTTATTCATCGCGACAACTTTGATGATCGCCGAGCGGCCGCGGATTCAGCGTCGCTGGCGGGTTAGGCTGCGCCGCGCGTCGAGGGCCGCACGGTACGCTTCTTCGACGTTATGGCCGAGCGCCGTTAGGTGGCCCATCTTACGTCCGGCGCGCGGCTCGAGTTTGCCGTACAAGTGCAGCTTCACGTTAGAAAACGCACAAGCCGCCGGCCAGTCAGGCTCGTCTTGCGACCACAGATCGCCGAGGATGTTGGCCATAGCGGCTGGGCAATGCATCGCGGTGGAGCCCAACGGCAGCCCGCATACCGCGCGTAACTGTTGTTCGAACTGGCTGGTGACGCACGCATCCACGGTAAGGTGGCCCGAATTGTGCGGGCGCGGCGCCAACTCGTTGATCAACAGACGGCCATCGCGCGCGACAAAGAACTCGACGCACAACACGCCTACCACGCCGAGCTTCTCCAGCACGCAACGGGAGAGATCCACGGCTTCTCGCGCGATTGAATCGGGCACGCGCGCGGGCGCGATGGAGACATCCAAGATATGCCTGCTGTGCTGGTTCTCGGCCGGGGCGAAGTGTACGAAGGCACCATCGGCGCCGCGCGCCCCCACGACCGAGATCTCGCAATCGAAATCGATGAAGGCTTCGAGCACCGCTTCCTGCCGGCCGATTGCGTTCCACGCCTCGCCGGCGCGCTCTGGTGCTTCGACGCGCACCTGCCCCTTACCGTCGTAGCCGAATGCCGCCGTTTTGAGAATTGCCGGACAGCCGAGTTCCGCGACAGCGCGCTTGAGATCCTCAGACGAACGCACCTCGCGAAAAGGCGTGACCGGAAGCCCTGCGTTCTTGAGGAAAGTCTTCTCCCGGATGCGCTGCTGCGTTGTGTGCAGCACGGAGCCTGCGGGGCGAACGGGGGCGCGGCTTTCGGCTGCTTCTGCGGTATCGGTGGGCACGTTCTCAAACTCGAACGTCACTACGCTGACGTTGCTCGCGAATTTCCGGACGGCATCGAGATCGTCGTACGGCGCGACCACCTCGACATCGGCGATCTGGCCGGTGGGTGTGTCCTGATCGGGCGAAAAGGTGTGAACGCGGTAACCCATGCGGCGGGCCGCGATTGCGAACATGCGGCCCAACTGCCCGCTTCCGAGCACGCCGATGGCGGCGCCGGGCAAAATGGGTTGGATCACGCCAGTACGTCCGCGCGGACTTTAGCGGCCTGCTCTTCGCGAAACGCCCGAAGCTTCTCGCGCAGCACCGGGTCGTGGTTAGCCAGGATCGCGACGGCGAGCAGCGCGGCGTTTTGCGCGCCGGCTTTTCCAATGGCCAGCGTGCCCACGGGAATGCCGCCCGGCATCTGCACGATCGACAGAAGCGAGTCCATTCCCTTGAGCGCCTGGCTTTCTATGGGAACGCCGAGCACCGGCAACAACGTGTTCGCGGAGACCATTCCGGGAAGGTGAGCCGCGCCGCCCGCGCCGGCGATGATCACTTTTAGGCCGCGCGCCTCGGCGCCGGAAGCGTACTCCACCATCCATTGCGGGGTGCGATGCGCGGACACGATCTGCGCTTCGTGCGGGACGTTGAATTGCAAAAGAGTGTCGGCGGAGTACCGCATGGTCTCCCAGTCGGACTTGCTGCCCATCACGATGCCGACCAGCGCTTGCGGCGCGGCGGCGGGTTTTGTGGGCGTCCGTTTCTTGGAACGAGGCTGCATTCGGTGCTACTGTCCCCGCGCGAGGATGTAGCCGGATATGCCGGTGAGAGTCCGGAGTTTGTCCGCTTTTTCAATGTCAATCCCCTGATCGCGGCCGCGGTTGAATCGCGCTATGGGGGCTCGATTAGACATGGGCGAAAAAACTTAACATAGCACGTGGCGCACGCACTCGTCCCTGCGGCGTTCAAGAAGTGAAGCGCGGGCTTGCAACTGTGGCCTTACTAGCGCGCCAGCGCGACGGCGAGTAGAATGGCGCGCTGGGTGCCGCGCCAGGAATCGGTGGTGTCGAAAGTTTCGTTGAGCGAGTGCGCGCCAGATCCCTTGCCGCCGCCGCTAATGGTGATGGCGGGGATATGCAAATTCATGGGAACGTTGGAATCGGTGGAACCTTCGTGCAGATTTTCCTCGATGCCGAGCGCGTGGGAAACGGCCAGCGCGGTTTGCACAATGGGAGAATCGGCGGGCGTTTGGCCGGCGGGCCGCAGGCCTACCAGTTCCGGCGACACCGTGACTTTGCCGCGATTATTCCAACGCCGGTTTTCCTCGTCGGCGGCAGCACGGACGGCCGCGTTAAACTTTTCATCCAGTGCCTTTAGAGAGGCTACGTCGGCAGATCGCATGTCGACTTCCATCCAAGCTTCGAAAGGGATGGCATTCACGGAGGTTCCACCGCCAACGCGACCGACATTAAACGTGGTCTTTGGGTTCGCCGGAACTTGGAAATCGGCGATCTTGGCGATGGCACGGCCCATGGCGTGGATCGGATTGGCCATTCCGAACGCGCCGTAGCTGTGCCCGCCCGGCCCTTTGTAGGTAACGCGATAGCGCATGCTTCCGACGCCGATGTTGGTCAGCCCGAGCCCGGTGCCATCCACGGAGATGAATTTGTCGATTTCGCCCTTGAGGCTTTCACCAAACAGGTTCTTGACGCCGCGCAGATCGCCCAGGCCTTCTTCGCCCACATCGGCGACGAAAGTAATGGTGCCGGGAGTTTCGACGCGCGCATCATTCAGCGCTTGAATGGTTCCGAGCATCACCACCAATCCGCGGCAATCGTCGCCAATACCCGGTCCTTTAAGCAGCGCGCCGTCGCGCGTGACCTTGACGTTAGTCCCTTCGGGAAAGACTGTGTCGAGATGGGCGCTGAAGACCAGATTGGGATGAGCCGAACGCCCGGGGCGGACGCCGATGACATTGCCTACTTTGTCGATGCGGACGTCTTTGAGGCCCAAGGCATTGAATAGGCGCTCGAGTTCTTTCCCGCGATCGGTCTCATGAAAAGGCGGCGCAGGAATTTCGCAGATTCGCACTTCTTCGTCGATGAATTTCGGCTCGTTGCGCTGGGCCGCTTCGAGAGCCGCCTTGACGGAGGAGTCCTGAAGAAGTGCGGCAGGATCTTGGGCGGACAGCGGAGATGCGGCCACGAATGCGATAAGAGCCAGGAGCAGAAGGGCGGGTCGGCGGCTGGGCATAGTTCAGTATTGGCACATTTTCAGTTTGGCTGGTGATGGTCCGGATCGTTTTTACGCGCCGTACATTATGTGAATGCTACAGGCCGTCGTGACGATGCCGGTTGGACAGTAGCGGCGCGGATCGGATCGCGAGCCGCGCTAATTAGTTTGTGCCAGCAGCGTACGGATGTCTTTTTCTACCGGCTGCGGGGGCTTTTTGGCGAGCGCGTTCTGAAGCTCGAGTTTGGCTTCGGGCTTCTTGCCGCTGCGAAGCAGCGCCGCGGCGTAATGATACCGGAACATCGCGTTATCGGGATACTTTCGAGTGAGCGATGAGAACACATTGAGCGCCGCGCTCGTATTACCTTGCTTCACCTCGATCCAGCCTAAGGTGTCCTGGAGAGAGGGATTATCTGGAACTTTTCGCATGCCGGCGGTGGCCAGACGGTTGGCCTCGTTCAAGTCTCCTCCGGTCTCCGCCAGCAGATAGGCGAGATTGTTCATCACCAGCGGATTATCCGGGGTTTCCGCCAAGGCCTTACGATAGCTGGCAATCGCGCCCGCTTTGTCGCCCGTTTCGTCCTGAGCGCTAGCGATGGCAGCATCGATTCCTTTTCTCTTGGGGTCCAGATCGCGGGCACGCTCGTAGGCTGCGATGGCCGCGTTGAGATCTCCGCGCCGACGTTGCAGCTCGCCGATGCGGATTTGGACGTCAGCGGATTTGGGATTTTCCGACGCGATTTTCTGCAATTCGGAAAGGGCCAAATCGAGTTTCCCCGCTGCCTGCGCGGTGGCGGCCGTAAGAGCCTGAGTGGCCATCGAATCGGGTGCGCGCTTCTCCTGTTCCTGCAAAATCGAAAGCGCGCGGCTTGAATTGTTCTCTGCCATCAGAGTGCTGACCAAGCCGGCCAGAGGCGACACGTCCTGCCCATTGGCGTTATACAGTTTCTGAAAGTACTGCTCAGCGTCCGCGTACTTCTTCTGATTGAGAGCGATGATTCCAAGCTGCATCTCAACTTGGCGCGCGTTGGAAGTATCCTTGGCCAGTTGTTCGGCTTCGGCTTTAGCAGCCGCCAGCGAACCGTTGCCGGTGAGCGCCATCACGCGATAGAGCCGCGCGTTCTGGTCGCGGCTATTGATCTTCAGGGCCGTATCCGCCTGTTCGAGCATGGCGGGATAGTTCTTGCGCAGCATCTGCACCCGAGCTAAGGCCAGCGGGGGGGCTATGGATTGCGGTTCGATTTTGGCGGCCTGCTGCAAGCGCGCGGTGGCGGCATCCAGGTCGCCTTTAGCAACCGCTGCTTGCGCGGCAAGCATCTGGACGCGGGGATTGGCGGGCGTATCCTTGGCCAGATCGGCAGCAAGGGCGGCGGCAGTGCTGATGTTTTCGGCGCCGCGCTGTTCCAACAGGATCGAAATTTTGAGCGCACGCGCGTTGACATCTTTCGGCTCTTTTGCGAGCAGGGCATCGACTGTCTTCAGCCCTTCGTCGCGCCGCCCTTGGACGGACAGAACGGCAGCCGAACGGAGCTGATACAAGTTCTCCCGCGATTTGTCGCGCGACAGCCCACGTTGGTAATCGGCTAACGCTTTGTCATAAGACCGCTCCGCGGTATGAAAGTCGCCCGCCAACAAGTCACCGTCCGGATAGGCATCGTGCCGGGAAACCAGAGTATCGATGGTCTTCTCGGCATCCTCAGGTTTCTGTCTTGCGGCATAGAAACCAGCCAGCCGGACTACGGCTCCGCCGTCCTTGGGATTGTTCGCAATGCGAAGCTTCAGCAGCGACTCCGCGTCGTCCCAGCGCTTGCCGAGTACATATTGCTGGTAAAGCAGGTCGTAGGCAGGACCGTAGTCGGGATGATGAGCGATAGCATCTTTGGCAAGCCGCTCGCCTTCCTCGGGCTGGTTGTCGCGCAACAACAACCCGGCGAGAGTAGTCTGGATATCCGGCTTCCCGGGAGCGGCCTGCAATGCGCGCCGGAAATAATTGACGGCGTCGCCCATGTGGTTGTCCAGCGCGGCGATCGCCCCTTTCAGCCGCAGACCTTCGGGGGAATTGGCGTTAGCCGCCAGTAGCTGGTCCGACAGCTTCACCACCTGGTTGTAGAACGAAGCAGGATGCGCCGGATTTTGCGCATACGCGGTCAGGCTGAGGTTCGCCAGCTCGACCTTGGCGTCCAGGTTGTTAGGACTCAGCTCGACGGCATGCAGCAGCGATTGGTAGCCTTCGGGCGTCTTATTCGTTCGCAGCAAAGCCAAGGCCAGCCGGTAATAGGCTTCGCCCGATTTCGGATCCTTTTTGATCGCGTTCCGATAATTCAGAATTGCATCGTCATACTTGCCGGAGGAAAACAACTGGTTCCCGCGCGCGATGTACTGCGTGGCGCTACGGCCGCACCCTGCCAGCAGCACGGCAAAGAGCACGAGGCACGCGACGGCACCTTTCGTACGAACGCCGGGGACCGCAACAAGACGGCCGGCGGAATCAAGTGGGGGAGAGAAGAACGGCATACCGATTCGCCTGGAACCTCAGATTAGCATGACCGTTCGACGCACTTAGAGGGACTGGCGCTTCAATCCGGGCCTATCGAAAGTACTAGCAAAATGGGGCGTGAGGATTGGACCGTTGGAGCTGTGCGACGGCGGCATATTCGGCGTCGCGGGCGATCTCCGGAAAAAGGGCGACAATGTAGTTTCGTATGGGCCAGAAAGTAGCTGCTGGACGGAGCCGTGGCCGGAGTACGCCGCCGGCGGCGAAGCCGGCCGTTCAGCAAGCGAAGCCGGCCGTTCAGCAACCGACGACGCCTGGGTATCCGGCAAGATTTACCGCGCGCGATCTGGGCGCTGCGTGCTTGCTCATCCTGGCGACGCTGGCCGCGTATGGGCCGGCGCTCCGGGGTGGACTCATTTGGGACGACGCGGCGCACCTGACGCGTCCGGAGTTACGGCCGCTGGAGGGCCTGTGGCGGATCTGGGTTCAACTGGGCGCGACGCAGCAGTATTACCCATTACTGCATAGCGCCTTTTGGGTTGAGCATCGGTTGTGGGGCGACGCGGTGCTTGGCTACCACCTTCTGAATGTGATTCTGCACGCTGCGGCGGCCCTTCTGGTGGTGTTGATCGTGCGGCGGCTTTCCTTGCCCGGAGCCTGGCTGGCTGGATTTGTATTCGCGCTGCACCCAGTCTGTGTGAATTCGGTGGCCTGGATTTCCGAGCAGAAGAGCACGTTATCGGCTCTTCTCTATTTGGGCGCGATACTGGCCTACCTGGAATTCGATCAGACGCGCCGGAAGTGGCAATATGGGGTCGCGTCGGCGCTGTTCGTTCTGGCGCTGCTCGCCAAGTCGGTGACGGCGACCCTGCCGGCCGCGCTGCTGGTGGTGTTTTGGTGGAAGCGCGGGCGTTTGGATTGGAAGCGCGATGTGCGGCCGCTGCTGCCGTGGCTGGTGGTTGGCGCTGGCGCGGGGTTGTTCACGGCCTGGGTGGAGCGAACATACATTGGCGCCGAGGGAGCCGATTTTTCGCTCGGCTTCTTGCAGCGATGTTTGATTGCCGGCCGGGTGATTTGGTTCTATTTCGCGAAGCTGCTCTGGCCCGCGAACCTGGCATTTATTTATCCGCATTGGAACATGGACGCGTCGGTGTGGTGGCAATACTTATTTCCGGTGGGTGTGCTGGCGGTTGCGGTAGCGCTGTGGCGGGTAGCGCGCTGGAATCGCGGGCCCTTAGCCGCCTTTTTGTACTTCGTGGGCACACTCTTTCCGGTGCTCGGATTTCTCAACGTTTATCCCTTCATTTATTCCTATGTCGCGGATCATTTTCAGTATTTAGCGAGCCTGGGCGTCATCGTGCCGGCGGCGGTCGCGCTTGCTGGCTTCTCTGGGCAATTTCGCGGGCGCGCGCGGATAGCCGGACCGGCGTGCGGCGTGGCTCTAATTGCGGTTCTGGGCGCGCTGACGTGGCGGCAGGCCGGGACGTATCGCGACTCGGAAACGATCTATCAAGACACATTGCGCCGGAATCCGGACTCCTGGATGGCGCACAACAATCTCGCTGCCGAGTTGCTGGACCGTTCCGGCCGGCTTGATGCCGCCTTGATGCATCTGAACGCTGCGCTGCGGCTCAAGCCGGACTCCGCGGAGGCGCACAACAATCTGGGGAAGGCGCTGGAGCAAATGCCGGGACGATTGCCGGACGCAATCGTGCAATACCAGGCCGCGCTGCGCATCCGGCCGCGCTTTCCCGAGGCGGAGAACAACCTGGGGCGATCCTTGTCGCAAAGCGGCCGCGCCTCGGAAGCGATAGCGCATTACGAAGCCGCGTTGCGCTACCGGCCGTCTTATGCCGAAGCGCGCAGCAACCTCGGGGCCGCGCTGCTTGAACTGCCAGGCCGGCTACCCGACGCCGTGGCTCAGTTTGAAGAAGCGCTGCAGACGAATCCGGAGCTGGCGGAAGCGCACAATGGGCTGGGCAGCGCCTTATCGGAGCAGCCCGGCCGCTTGCCGGATGCAATTCGCGAGTTCGAGACGGCGCTGCGAATCCGTCCGGACTACGCGGAAGCGCACTGCAACCTGGGGCTCGCATATTCCAATTTGCCTGAGCATTTACCGGATGCGGTACGCGAGTTCCAAGCGGGGCTACACGCGCGGCCGGATTATCCCGAGGCGCATAACGGCTTGGGAGTTGCGCTTTTGAAGATGGATCGCGGGCCTGAAGCGATCCCGGAGTTCGAGGCCGCGCTCAAGCTGCGTCCGCACTATGCCGAGGCGCACAACAACCTGGGGAGCGCGCTGTCGCAGATTCCCGGCCGGCTGACGGAAGCGATTCCGCATTTTGAAGAGGCGCTGGCAAGCAATCCTCAGTCGGCGGAAATGCAAGCCAATTTAGGCAATGCACTAGCTGAAATCCCCGGCCGATCACCGGAGGCGATTGAGCATTTGGAAGCAGCGGTACGAATCCGGCCTGATTTCGCGGAGGCCCATTTCCTGCTGGGCGCGACGCTGGCGCGCGCTCCGGGACGAACGAAAGAAGCGCTGTCGCAGATAGAAGAGGCGCAGCGGCTGAAGCCCGATCCGAAATTGCAGCAATTGATCGACCGGCTGCGGGCCCGGGTCCGCTGAATTGTCAGCGAGCCGCATCCAATTGCTTCAGCACCGCCAGGGCTTCCTGCCGGATGGCGGTATCGGTGCTCTTGGCTGCCTGTTCCAGATAGGATTTTGCGCCGCTCGCATCGCCGGTATCGGCCAGCGACTCGCCCAGATGAAGGTTGGCGCGCGCGAAATCCGGGCGGATGCGCAAAGCCGTGCGGTACTGCTCGATGGCGCGCGCGAATTGCCGCCGCGCGGCGAGCAGCGTGCCCAGAAATTCGTGGGCTTCGGCAGAATTGGGATCACGCTGGATCGCGGCCTCAAGCTGTTTCTCCGCTTCGTCGCGCTGGCCGGCGCGGGCCAGGGCCACGGCATAGTCGTAACGGGTTTCTGTAGCCTTGGGATTCACTCGAAGCGCGGCTTCAAAGTGATAACGCGCCTCGGGCAGGCGTCCGGTAGACGCGAGTAGATTGGCGAGGTTGTTGTGCGCCTGCGCGTAGTTGGGATCGAGCAGGATCGCGTTCCGCAAAAGCGGTTCGGATTTCGTCGAGTCGCCGCTTTTGAGATACAGCCCACCTAGGCTGTTGTAGGCTTCCGGCAGCGCGTTATCCAGATCGATGGCCTGCTGGAATGCGGCCAACGCTTCAGGACGCTGGTTTTGCTCGGCATAAGCAGTGCCCAACAGATCCCAAGTGGGGGCATCCTGGGGCGCGGATGCGAGAGCACGCTTGAGCGTCTCGACCGCGTGCTGCGCATCGTGCAGCGAAATAAAGCACAGCGCCATGTTTTGCATTGCGGCCAGCGAATTGGGATTGCGGCGGAGCGCCTCCACGTAGGCGGGCAGCGCGCGGCCGGGTTTGCCGCTTAATCGCCACGCATCGGCGAGATCCAGATAATATTCGGCGCCGGCAGGCTTGTATTTGTCGATTGCCGCAGTCAACCGTTCGATGCCGGCTGTGAGGTTGCTTTGCTGCTGGACTTGCGCGACCGCCAGGTAGAGCTCGTCCTCCGGCCGCGGGAGGGTTTTGGGGTAATACAGCACGACTTCGCCCTGGTATGATTTCGCATCGCCAAGCGGCTCGGCGATGTCCGCCAGCAGATCGCCGGCCGGCGTCAGGCGCTGGATGTAGTGATCGGTCATGACGGCGTGGACCACATCCTGCGTGCGGCGTTTGGGCATGTGGCAACGGGTGCAATCGTTCGCGCCGGTGTGCTTGCCGGCGGCGGCCAGCCGGTCGATCGTAGCACCGTGGCACTCGCGGCAGACCGCGGTGTAGTGCTTCGAGGCCGCTTCGCCGCGCGGGACATCGTGCGGGTTGTGGCAGGTGGTGCATTTGAGCGCGCCATTGCTTTTTTGAAAACAGGCCGAGCGCGCGAGACGGTAAGCCGACCCGGCGATTTCGAAGCGTGTGTCCTGATCGCTGCCGGGCGCGCGGTCGAAGTGCAGCATGTAATCGGCGAGCGGTTCGCCGGGCCGGAAGGAGAAGGGCGCGCGCTCGTTGCGCACCAGCGAATTGGGCAAAGGCAGACTGGTGGTTTCAAGATGACATTGCAGGCAGACCTCGCTCTGGCGGTCCGGCGCGAGACGGGCCGGATTCACGATAGCGGCGCGAATTTCTGACTGCGGCGCACCCGGCTGGCGCGCTAAAGCCACGTGCCGCGCGCCGGGCCCATGGCAGCGCTGGCAATCGATTCCCTCGGGCACGCTCAAGAATACCGGCTCGGACCGGAAGCCTGCCCCGGCCGGAATGTCCGGATAGCCGTTGTGGCAGAACATGCATTCGTAGCCGATCAGGCGGCGGCGCGACTGGTGGTCCGTGCGGTCGTAGCCGGGATTCATCGCCCAGTAGCCGCCCTTTTCCGAGTACCAGGCCAGCGGCAGTTCTATGAGGGTGTTTTTGGCGGTGCGGTGAAGATAAGTGCGGGAGTGATTTCCGGAGCCGACGATGAAATCGATGGACGATTCGGAGACGTTCGTCTGCTTTCCGTCGTAATCGAGCTGATATTGGCGTTGGTAGTACGTTCCATCCTTCAGGACCATCGCGTAGTAGGTTGCGGAGGGGCCGTGAAGGTAATTTTTTGTAAAGTCCTCGACCTGGTTGCGCGGATTTGGCTTATAGAAAGAGCGGCCCATGGCGGTGCGCTGGTAAGTTTGCCAGATGGCGGCGTGGCATTGAGCGCAGGCGGAGGGGCGGGCATAGGCGGATGCTGAGCTAGAAGCCGCAGAAACAGATTGGGCGCGCAACGTTGGCGTTATCAGTACGCCTGCGGCAAGCGATGTGAGGGCGGCGGCGCGAGATAGCAGAGGACCGGCAAGAAAGCTACCGCGCATGGCTCATTCTAACGCTGCCGGCGTATAGAGCAATATTACAAACGGAAGCGCTAGGTCTATGAAAATCGGAAGGCGCGAGGGTAAATTTGTGATTGACAGCCATAGCCAAAGCAATATAAAATCGCCCCAATACCCAAAGTTACGGGTGCATGGACTCAAGGGGCAGTTAAATAGGTATTGCTGTAGCTGGAAAACTCAAGTAGGAGAACGAATGACCAAAGCTAAGTGTGCTTTCTGTATTCTCGCAGGCCTAGCGATTCTGATGCTGTTGCCGTCGATGGCGATGGCGCAGAGCGCGATATCCGGCGTGGTGAAGGATTCGTCAGGCGCGGTGGTGGCGAATGCCACCGTACAAGCTGCTAGCGACGTGCTGATTGAAGGGCAGCGTACTGTCACGACCAACGCAGAAGGGCGATACGAAATCGTCGATCTGCGGCCAGGGACTTACACCGTGACGGTCACGATGCAGGGCTTCAATACGGTGAAGCAAACCATCCTGGTTCCGGCGAACGTCACAGTGCCCGTAGACGCGGAATTGAAGGTGGGCGCGGTCGGAGAAACGGTCAACGTGGAAGCGCGCGTGGCGACGGTAGACGTCGAGAATGCGGCCCACCCTGAAACGCTCTCTCGCTCCGAAATGGATGACGTGCCTACTGGACGCTACATGCAGTCCATTGCCTCCTATGCTCCCGGCGCTCACTTGAATTTGCCAGACATCGGCGGCTCGCAGCAGATCGAGCAGAATTACATCTCAGTGCATGGCAACGGCTCCGTACACGACGTATACATGCTGGACGGCATGATCGCCAATACGAACTACGCCGACGGACAAATCCAGAACTACATCGATAACGCGATGATCGCGGAAACCACGCTGCAAAACAGTAACGTAACGGCGGAAGTATCCGGCGGCGGCATGCTTACGAACCTCGTTCCTAAGGAAGGCGGCAACCAATTCCACGGCCAAATGTACGCAGGCGGTACCGATGGGTCTTGGCAGTCCAACAATATCGACGCGAACCTCACGGCACGGGGACTTACGGGCCAGGACGCGATCGCTAAAATCGAAGATTTCGATGGGTCGTTCGGTGGCCCGATCATTCATGACAAGCTTTGGTTCCTGCTCACGGGCCGCGAACAGACCACCTTCACGCAGGCCGCAAACTCGACCTACCCGAATGGAGCGCCCGGCATTCAGGATGGCGGCATTTACGCCGGATCCTTGCGATTCACCTACCAGGCGACCGCCAAGCACAAGTTCAGCATCTTCGAGACGCGCAACTGGAAATATAAGAACCACGAGATCCTGGATGGGGGCCAAACAGGCATTCCTGCAGACCCATCCACGGCGGCGACCCGACGGAACCGATGGCCCATGTATTACATCCTGCAAGGCAAATGGACCGGCGCCCTCACTCCCAAGCTCATCGCCGAAGCAGGTGTGACCATCGACCACCTGGATTACAATGACCTCTATCAGCCCGGCATTGCTCAAGCGCCGTTCACGCCGGCATGGTATCAGGGCACCTCGGACTACGACATCACCCGCAATGCCCGCTACGTGGCTGGATTTCTCCAGCAACAATTCCAGACTACGCGCAACACCGGCAGCGGCAATCTGTCGTACATTACGGGCTCGCACCAGTTCAAGTTCGGCGTGCAGGTGAGCGGCGGACGTGCGGCTTACGGTTATACCAGCAACGGCGACGGCTGGCAAGAGTTCCTGAACGGCGTGCCGTTCGCGTTCCTGGCCTTCAATACGCCGATCCAGTACAATACCCATCTCGATGCCGATCTTGGTGTATACGCGCAGGACACATGGCACCTGAAGAGGTTGTCGCTCACCTACGGCGTACGGTTTGAGTATCTCGGTGCCCATGTTGGTGAGGAGGTTGCGCCCGCCGGTCGTTGGGTGGGGCCGCGTAATTTCGCGCCGGTAAACTGCTCGAACACACCGGGACTGGGGTGCTGGAAGGACTGGGCTCCGCGCCTGGGTGCAGTGTATGATTTGTTCGGCAATCACAAAACGGCTCTCAAAGCTGGTTTTGGCAAATACAACACGCCTTGGGCCACTGGTTTCACGAACAACTTCAATCCCATGGCACTCGTTAACCAGAGCTTGTTCTGGAATGGCGGTTCGGCGGCCTGCGAGCCCACCTGCTTCTCCACTGGAAGCTATGCCGCGCCCGGCACTCCAAACTCGGCCGTTCCGCTCGGCGGTATCGGAGCGAATCCGAATCCATCCTTCGGTCAGGTTCCCAGCCAGAGCTTGGATCCCAATTGGCACCGCGAGTACAACTACCAGTACAGCGCGGGCCTGCAGCAAGAACTCGCAAACGGCGTGACGCTCAACTTCAACTGGTATCGTCGCGCTGACTACCAGCAGACCGACCTGATCAACTATGCGGTTCCGGCTTCGGCTTGGACCGAAGTGCAGGCCATTAACCCGCTGAATGGTGCGCCACTTCCAATATTCAATTTGAATAGGGCGTTTAACGGCGTAGCTCCGGCGCTGCATCAAACCAACGATCCACAAAGTTTGGCCCGGAATACTTACACGGGCTGGGAAACCTCAGTTCTAGCGCGATTGTCGCGCGGGGCTTTCGTTATGTTCGGCTGGACCATGGACCGACAGCTTGATCGTTCCTGCGCCGAAAGCGCCGGCACTGCCTCCTCGAGACTTGGCAATCCGATCAATGATCCGAATACCTTACGGTTTTGCGATTGGACGGGCGATACCAGCTTGCTCGGACCGGGCGGCATCAACGTCGCCAGTTTAGGCGCGGTTCCGAGTATCCCCTGGGCGCAGGAGTTCAAAGCGCAAGGTTCATACCGGCTCCCCTTGAGCATCGTTGCCGGTGCTTCTCTCTACAGCAGCCACTATCAGGGATCTGCTTTCAACGGATCGGGGACGACTGGAACCACGAATAACGGTTTTCTCGCTCGCACCATTTCTGTTACGTCGACAACCAGATACCCTGCGGATTGCGCCGCGTGCCCACAGGACGGTGTCAATCCTGCTTTAAAGGCTTTCATTGATCCCAATACGCCGATCACTGAAACCCTACAGCTGGTCGCGCCAGGGACGGTGCGTACCGACCGCTTAAATCAGCTCGACGTCAGCTTCAAGAGGACCTTCCGATTCAGGGACAAATGGGTCCTGGAGCCGGAGGCGCAAATCTTCAACATATTGAATAGCAACGCGGCCGTCACTCAAGCGACGTCCGTTTCCGGTTCAGTGGCCCCCTTCCTAACCGGGTCACAATGCCAAGGTTCCTCGCTAAAGAACTGCGGAGTGGGCGGAGCAGTAACCACGCTCACGAATCCGCGTGTTCTTCGCCTCGCGCTGCTGTTCCGCTTCTAACTTCGCAAAGTAATTGCCTCCTAAACGGGTGGGGCACTGCTCCACCCGTTTTTTCTTTTCTGCGCTCTCCGCCGCCCACCTCCTATAATTCGTAAAGGACCATGCGAAAGCGTTTCCTGTTCGGCGCCGGCCTAGCGCTGCTCGCCATTTTGGTGGCGCTGGTGGTCTGGCAGGGGTCGTTCACCTTCGGCTCTTTTGCTCCTTCCAGCCTCCAGCAGACAGTCTTGTTCTGGGCGCTTTCGACCCTCATCTTTATCCTCACCGTTACCCTCGGCTTCATTCTGTTCCGCACGTCGGTGAAGCTGTACATCGAGCGGCAAAGCAACCGGCCCGGGTCGCATATTAAATCCAAAATGATCGCCGGCGCGATCGCGCTGAGCGTGCTGCCGGTCTTTTTTCTGGTGCTGTGGAGCGTGTCGGTTCTGAACCGGAACCTGGAAAGCTGGTTCACGCGCCCGGCGCGGAGGATCAATACGGACCTGATTCAGGTCGCGACGGGCTTGAACCAAGAAGTGAAGAACAAGCTGGTGGCGCAGGCCCACTGGCTGGCATCGCAGCCCGCCGCGCAAAGCGCGGATTACTACGAGCGCTTCTGCCAGGACAACCAGATTGCGCGCGCCGAAATCGAAAATCCGAAGGGCGTAAAACGAGTGCTTTGTTCGGTGCAGACCGCCGGCGCATCCAACCTGGTCACGGTCGACGTCGAGACGGACGCGGGCACCTTCACCCTCTGGGCGCCCATGCCGCTGGATCTCGCCAGCAAACAGCGCGAAATCAACGACTATGTCTCGGAGTACAATCGCCTCACCGTGGATCGAAAAGCTTTTCGCAGCATGTATCTTTTGCTGCTGACGCTGATCACGCTATTTATATTGTTCTTTGCGATTTGGATCGCGCGCTACATGGCCAGCCAGATCAGCACACCGCTCACGGCACTCTTGAAGGGCGCCGACCAGATTCGAAAAGGCAACTTGGGTTACCGCGTGCACGTGAGCGCGATCGACGAAATGGCCACACTGGTGAAGGCCTTCAACGAGATGAGCGAGGCGTTGGAGACCAACAGCCGCGAGCTGGAGGCGCGCAGGCGATTCACCGAAGCAATTCTAGAAAGTATTCCCACCGGCGTGATTTCGCTTTCTTCCGACGGAAGGATTCAGCGCGTCAATCGCGCGCTGATGGGAATTTTCCCGGAGGAGCAGGTCGCGCGCGCGTCGCGGCTGAGCGATCTTTTTTCGCGCGAGGATACGGCCGAGATCCGTTATCTGATGAATCGCGCCCGGCGCACCGGCGCGGCGGGCATGCAGCTTGAGTACAAGGCCGAGCGGCGCCTGCTGCATCTGGCATTAACGGTGGCGGCGTTGGATGAGCAGCGCAGCTCGGGCTTCGTCCTGGTTGTGGAAGACACCAGTGAGTTATTGCGCGCGCAAAAAGCCGCGGCCTGGCACGAAGTGGCGCGGCGCGTGGCGCACGAGATCAAGAACCCGTTGACTCCGATCGCGTTGTGCGCAGACCGGATCGTCCGGCAGTTGGAACGCTCGGCTTCGTCCGCCGAGACCAGCCGCATTTTGCACGAGTGCTCCACCACCATCGCTCGCGAAGTGGAAAGCGTGCGGACTCTGGTGGACGAATTTTCCCAATTTTCGCGCCTGCCGGCGGCGCAACCGGTGGCATGCGGTCTCAATGAAGTGGTGGAGAACGCGTTGGCTGTATTTAATGGCCGCCTGGCGGGCATTCACATTCATCGAGATCTGGCGCCAGATCTGCCCCTGGTCAAAATCGACCCCGAGCACATTAAGCGCGCCGTGGTTAATCTGGTGGACAACGCGGCCGAAGCCATGCAGGACTCGCTGGTTAAGGAACTGTTCATCGCTACCCGGGCTACCGACGCCGATTCGGTGGAACTGATCGTCGCCGATACCGGTTGCGGCGTCTCGCGCGAGGACAAAGAGAAGCTGTTCCTGCCTTATTTCTCGACTAAGGGCCGCGGCACGGGGCTCGGGCTGGCCATCGTCAACCGCATTCTCGCCGATCACGAGGGCGCTATTCGCGTGGAAGACAATCAGCCCGCGGGCACGCGTTTCATTGTGGATCTGCCTACGTTGTTTGCCTCCGACCGCGACGCCGACGAGCCGGAGTTGAAGATGGCCGAAGCAGCAGTGCCGACTGCAAAGGATTCCGCCGCGGCCTTGGCGCGTGAAGACGCGGTGCGGCGGAGTTCCGCGTGAAGGCTGCCCGGATTCTGATCGTCGACGATGAGCCCCTTATCCGCCAATCTTTGGCGGGGGTTCTCGAAGACGAGGGTTATCAAACTCACAGCGTAGCTACCGGTGAAGAGTGTTTCGAGGAGCTGCACCGCTCGCAGTATGAACTGGTGTTGCTGGATGTGTGGCTGCCGGGCATGGACGGGCTGGAGACGCTCGCGCGCATTCAGGAGATCCCGTTCGCCAATCGTCCTGTAGCTGTGATCATCTCGGGCCACGGCACCATCGAAACCGCGGTGAAGGCCACTAAGCTGGGCGCGTTCGATTTTATCGAAAAGCCTCTCACGATCGAGAAGGTTTCCGTGGTGGTGAAAAACGCGCTGCAACAGCATCGATTGCAACTGGAGCTCGAGCGCTTTAAGCAAGACGGCCGGATGAAGCTGCAGATCATCGGCGAAAGCGTTCCGATGAAAGCGCTGAGGCAGCAGCTTGCCCTCATGGCTTCCACCAACGGGCGCGTGCTGATCTACGGTGAGAGCGGAACCGGCAAGGAGCTAGTCGCACACGCGATCCATTCGCTGAGTGGGCGCGCGTCGGAAGCTTTTGTGGAGGTGAACTGCGCCGCCATTCCCGAAGACCTTATTGAGAGTGAATTGTTCGGCCATCGGAAGGGCGGTTTCCCGGGCGCGCTCGAAGATAAGACGGGCAAACTGCAGAAAGCCGATAGCGGCACGCTGTTCCTGGACGAAGTGGGCGACATGAGCCTGAAGACCCAAGCCAAGCTGCTGCGATCGCTGGATGAGCAGCGCTTCGAGCCGGTAGGCGCCGAGACTTCCATCCAAGTAGATGTCCGGGTGATTGCGGCCACGAACAAGAACCTGGAGGAGGAGATCGAGCGCGGCAATTTTCGCGAGGACTTGTTCTACCGTCTAAACGTCATTCCGTTCTATGTGCCGCCGCTACGGCAGCGTTTGGAGGACATTCCGCTGCTGGCGGATCATTTCCTCAAGGAATTTACGATGGCCTATGGCCGCAAGCCCAAGGAGCTGACGGCGGAGGCGTACGCGGCGCTGCAGGAGCACCGCTGGCCGGGTAACGTTCGCGAACTGCGGAACCTGATGGAGCGCATCGTCATTATGAATCCCCAGGTCCGGATCGATGCGCGGCACATCCCGCTGAATCCCGCCAAGCGCGGCGGCGTCGATCGTCCAGCCGAACGGTACGGCAGCTTGCATGAAGTGCGGGCCGCGGCCGAGCGCGACTATATTCTCAAAATGCTGGACGAAAGCAAGGGCAACGTCACGCGCACCGCCGAAGTGCTCGGGCTGGAGCGCAGCAATTTGTACCGGAAGATGAAGGCGCTGGGCATCGCACCCAAGGAACCGTAGAAGTCGCGCGAGCCTCGCCACGAAAATGCCAGAATGTCCAGCTTGAAACCAGAGTACATATATCAGCCTGGGCGTTTGCTCGGGCGCCTGGCCGGCAAGAACGATCGGGCGTCCAAGACTGCGCTGACCGGGTATGGGTTTCCTATGGATGTCATGCCCGACGAGCTGATCTCGAACTCGATCCGGCGCAAGGGCATGTACGACATCGTGACCGCCGAGGCGATTTACCGTCTGCTGGATCCGAAGGCGCATGCCATCGATGCCGGTGCGCATGTCGGGCTGATGTCGGCACTGATGGCTCTACGGGTGGGCGCGGAGGGACGAGTTTCAAGCTTCGAACCGCATCCGGTGGTTTACGCGATGCTGCGGGCGAATGCGGCACGGCTGAACCAAGCCTTCGGTACCGAGGTGATCCGGACGTATAATCTGGCGCTCTCCGATGAGACCCGGTGGGCCACGCTGTATCTGCCGTCCGATTGGGCGGCGAACACTGGGGTGGCCCGGCTGGACGCTCCGCCGAACGCCGCTGCGGTCGAAACGCCGGTTGAGTGCGGGACTTTGGACGAGTCCGCGATCGATGAACGAGCTGAGTTGATGAAGCTGGATGTGGAAGGGCACGAATTGGCGGTGCTGCGCGGTGCGCCAAGAATGCTCACGGGAGTGCGCGACATTGTGTTCGAGGATTTCGGAACGTACCCGACACCCGCGATGCTGCTATTAGAGCAGCAAGGTTTCCGCGTCTTCGCGCTGTTCCGCACGCTATTCCGCCCGATCCTGATGGGGCCGGACCGGCGCGGAATGCCTGAAAAAGCCGATCCGAATTATCTGGCGACACGGGATCCGGAGCGGGCGCGCCAGCGCTTCAAGCCGAGCGGCTGGCAAGTGCTGCGCCGGCTGTTCCCTCCCCACGTGGCTGCACCTTTGTAAGTAACGCGGGCGGTCCAGCCCGCGCAGCAGTTGCTTGCGCTCGGGATTGCGTTGTCCACTAGCACATACGCGGCGCCTGCCCGGCTATCGCTGAGCAGGATTTCGCCGTTGGGCCCCTGCAACATCAAGCGCGGAGTATCGAATCCGGTGGCGTATTCAGTTGATGGCCGGGAGAAGTGCTGGCCCGGCCAGCCGCGGAGGTTCAGCCGGAACTGCCGCCTCTATTCCGGGTATAATTCCCGCAGTAAGCGACGGACTTATGCCCACTCTCCAGCGATCGACCTCCTTTTTCCTGTTCTCCTTCTTCGCGTTCGCGACCCCTCTGCTCGCGCAGCCTGACAAGACCGCCTGGGAGGTGCTCAAGCAGGGCTTAGCGGAGAAGAACGTCGACAAGCACCGCCAAGCGCTGACAGCGACCGGCTCCATGGGGCTGCTGCCGGAAGCCATCGAGTTGGTCGAACAGGGTCTGAAAGATATGGATCCGCTAATCCGCCAGACGGCGGCGGCCGAGTTGGGTCAAATGAAATCCAAGCCGTCGATTCCGGCGCTCAAAGCCGCAATGGATGATTCCGACGGGCAAGTGGCCTTTGCCGCTGCCAAGGCCCTCTGGGATATGGGGGACAAAAGTGGGCGGGGACTGATCGAGGATGTTCTGACCGGCGACGAGAAGACGTCAGAAGGCGTGGTCAGCGGCGCCATGCGCGACGCCAAACGCAAAATGCACGACCCCAGGGCGCTCGCGATGATGGGTCTGAAGGAAGCTTCCGGCGCGCTGCTCGGTCCATTCAACATCGGAATCATAGCCGCGGAGCAGGCGTTCAAAGATGGATCGGCGGGCGGCCGGACTCTGGCTATCGCGCTGCTGACCGACGAATGCGACCCGCAGACGGTCCGGCTCCTCGATTGGTCGTTCAGCAACGACAAGAGCTGGGCAGTCAAGGCGGCAGCGGCCAAAGGCTTAGGAAAATGCAGCACAGCCGAGTCCATTCCTAAGCTGGAAACCGCGCTTTCCGACTCCCATGAAGCCGTTAAGGCTATGTCGGCAGCGGCGATCATCCGCCTGAGTCAAAAATCCGAGCAAAAGCAGGCTGGCGCGGAGTAGTCGGGGCATCGCAGGCAATGCTTCCGCCCAGAACGGGCGTACAGGCAGCGTTATTTCATCGAACAACCCCCACCGGTCGTGGTGTACCGGCTAAGCCATTCTCGATGCTGAACTAATCAGAAAAAAGACTTGCATCTGCTTGGGGACTCATGTCAAAATCCATTCAGGCCTAAAGTGGTCGAAAGCGGACGAAAGTGGAAGATCAGCCCAAAACAGCGCCGGTGGAGCCCCCTCGTGGCTTCTTTACGGCCCACGTCGACGAGAAAGGGCGGCTTAAGCTGCCGGTCGATGTGCAGGCGTTTCTGGGCGGGTTTGGAGACGAGAAGCTGTTTGTGACCAGCATCGACGGCCGCATAGCTCGAATTTATCCCATTTCGGTGTGGAAGGGAAACGAAAACATTCTGGAGACGCTTCGTACCGAGGATCCGGATGCGGCCGACGCGATCCAGTTCATGGCTAACGATTACGGGGCGGACGCCAAGATAGATCCGCAGGGGCGCATCACTTTGCCGACGGATTTGCGGCGCTCGCTGGCGCTCGAAAACGAGGAAGTGAAGCTGGACTGCTGGCAGAACTTGGTCAACATTTACTCGAAGGCCGAGTACGAGGCGCGCAAGCGCCAATCTCAGGAGCACCTGGCGGACAAAGTCAAGGCAGCCAACCTGAAGGGTTTCAAATAGCGGCTATGTATGCACGTTCCGGTGATGCTTGGAGAATGCCTGGAATATCTGGCGCTCCGGCCGGACGGAATTTATCTGGATGCGACAGCAGGGTTGGGCGGGCATACGGGGGCAATTGCGCAGCGGCTCACCACGGGATTAGTAATTGCCAACGATCGCGACGCCGAGTCGCTGGAACAGGCCCGGCAGAACACGGCGCAATGGGCCGATCGGATTTGTTTCCATCGCGGATCGTTTGCGGACCTGCCCGGGGCATTGAAAGCGGCGGGCGTCGAGCGCGTGGACGGTTTGCTGGCCGATCTGGGCGTCAGCCGCTACCAGCTTATGGATCCGGCGCGCGGGTTTTCGCTGATGGCCGAAGGGCCGCTGGATATGCGTATGGATCGCAGCCAGAGCACCACGGCGGACGACATTGTGAATATTACTTCAGAAAAAGAACTGGCCGATTTGATTTATCAATTCGGCGAGGAAAGGAGGTCGCGGAAGATCAGCAGAGCAATCGTTCGGGCGCGGCCGATCCACTCGACACAGCGACTGTCGAGCGTGATCGAAGCGGCCGTGCCCCGAACGAGCAAAATCCATCCGGCCACGCAGACCTTTATGGCGCTACGCATGGCGGTGAACGACGAGCCCGGCGAATTGGACCGGCTGCTGGGCACCGTGCCGGAGTTAGTGAAAAGTGGAGGACGCATCGTGATCCTCACGTTCATGTCGCTGGAAGATCGAAAAGTAAAACAAAGTTTTCAGGCGCTGGCGCGTGCGGGCCGAGCCGCTATTCTGACCAAGCACGTGATAAAGCCGTCGCCGGACGAAGTGAGGCGTAACCCTCCCTCCCGCAGCGCCAAGCTGCGCGCGGTGGAGATGAGCTAGTTAAGCGAGAAACATGGCAACCCTGGCAACCATTTTTGACCGATTCAGCTCGCCGCGGATCGAGCAAGCCCCGCCGCAGGCACGTTTTCTGGAACCCGAGGACCCCTTCGAGACTCCCGCGTTTCCGAATGAAGACGTTTATTTCTACGTCAAACGCATTGCCAATACCAATGTGGTGCGCCTCGCCGATCCCGCCGCGCGCAAAGCCTGCTGGCGGGTGATCGGGTACTCTTTTGTGCTTGCGATGCTCGTCATCAGCCTGCTACTCCCGACGCTTTACGATCTCATGGCGGGTTACCGGATGGAAGCGCTGCGCCAGGAGAGGCAGCGGTTGGAGCTGGATCGCGCGGCGCTGGAGCTGCAGGAGACCAAGCTCGAAAGTCCGGCGCGTCTGGAGGAACTGGCCCGGATGCAGCGATTCGTCGACCCGGCGCCGGAAAGCGTCGTTTATTTGGATACCAAGTCGGACAGTATCCTCGCCAAGAAGTAGAGCACCGCGCGCGGGGGTTAGTTTTGGGAGTGAGGGATGGATACGTTGGCGACCAAGCGCGTGCACATGCTGGCCCGGCTGGTTTTCTTGTGGGCCGTGCTCATCGTTGGCCGCCTCATCCAGCTTCAGGTCCTCGAACACGGCAAATATAGAACGCTGGCGGATCAGCAGCAGCAGCGGACAGTGGAAGTGCGCGCGCCGCGCGGAATGATTCTGGACCGCCACGGCGAGCGGCTCGCCATGAGCCTGCCGGTCGAATCGGTTTGCGTCGATCCGCTGCGGGTACCCGATCTGGCCGTCGCCTCCGACATTTTGGCCAACGTCCTGGGCCTCGACCCCGCCGATTTGCTGGCGCACCTCAAGTCCGCGGCCGATAATCGCCGCGGCTTTCTGTGGATCAAGCGCAAGGTCACGCCCGAAGAGGCCGCGCGGCTCCGCGATCTGAAGCTGGACTGGATCGAGTTCCGCACCGAGACCCAGCGCTTCTATCCCAACCGCACGCTCGCGGCGCATTTGTTGGGCGGCGTGGATTTCGAAGAGCATGGAAACGCCGGAATCGAACAGAGCCTGAACGACAAGCTCGAGGGACATCCGGGCGAAATGCTCCTGACTGAAGATGTGCACAAGCGTGGCTTTAAGTCCACCATGGAGAGCGAGCCGCAGCCGGGTCAGGATATCCACCTCACCATCGACTCCAGCATTCAGTTCGTCGCCGAACAAGAGCTGAAGAAGATGGTGGAGGAGAAGCACGCCAGATCGGGCAGCGTGGTCGCGATGGATCCGCGCACCGGCGACATTGTGGCGTTCGCCAACTACCCCACTTATGATCCGAACGATCCGCCCCAGGGTCAGGATGTTTCAGCGCGTGAAGATCTGGCCATCACGGCGCCGTTTGAGCCCGGATCGGTATTCAAAGTAGTTACGCTGTCGGCGGCCCTGGAAACCACCCATTTGCGCCCCGAAACGATGATCAACTGCGGCGGCGGGCAAATCACGCTGTTCGGGCGCACGATCCATGACGACCACCGCTACGGCGTGCTGTCCATGGAAGACGTGCTGGCGCGCTCCAGCAACATTGGCGCGATCAATATTGGGTTAACGGTGGGACAGGAGAAGATGTACGACTACGTGCGCCGCTTCGGATTCGGCCAAAAAACCGGCCTGCCGCTGCCCGGCGAATCGTCCGGAATGGTTCGGCCGCTGAAGCGCTGGCAAAAGACATCCATTGCTTCGGTCGCGATGGGACACGAGATCGGCGTAACCGCGCTGCAACTGGCGCAGGCAGGCACGGTGATCGCCAGCGGCGGGTTGCGTGTCCATCCACGGCTTCTGCTCGACGAACCCGTTGTGGTGCCCGTTCGGGTGCTCAAGCCAGAGACGGCCATCACGATGCGGCGCATGATGGAAGGCGTCATGATCAAGCCGTACGGCACGGGGCATCGCTATGCGCGGCTGATCGGGTACACATCCGGGGGCAAGACCGGCACGGCGATGATCTACGATTTTCAAACGCACCACTACACTCACTTTTACAACGCCTCGTTTGTAGGCTTCGCGCCGATCGCGAATCCGGCCATTGTTGTGGCGGTGACCATCAACCGCACGGAAGGCAAGACGGGCTACGGCGCGCCCGCGTCGGGTCCGGTTTTTCGCGAGGTCACATCCGCCGCGTTGCGAATCAAAGACGTGCCGAAAGATTTGCCCGAGATGGTTGCTTCGAACGACGATCCCAGACAGGATGACAACGACGTAGCCATTGCCGATCTGAGTTCTTCCATCCCTCCACCGCTGGCTCAGGCGGAAGATGCCGTTGCTGCCGACGACCGACCGGCGGCTTCCGCAAACGCCTCCCTGGGTCAGCGGTCTTTTTTGGAAGGGCCGGCCGGTTTCAGTGCGGCCAGTAACGGGCCGCGCGTTCCCAATTTTGCCGGCAAAAGCGTGCGGGACGTCATCCAGGAATCGGAGGCGCTGGGGATACGGGTGGAGTTTACAGGCAGCGGAATCGCGCGCGCGCAGATTCCAGCGCCGGGAGAGACGCTGCCCGAGGATCGCGCGGTTCGCGTGGAATTTGGAAGATGACGCTGGGGGCGATCCTGAACGGTGTCCGGCTCAGGACCGCGCTTGGAGCGGAAGTGGGGGCGAGGGAAGTGACGGGGCTGGAGTACGACTCGCGGAGGGTGCAGGCGGGATTCTTATTTTTTGCCTTCGCCGGCGCTCACACCGATGGCCGGCAGTTTGCGCAGGACGCCATCGCAAAAGGCGCTGCCGCGGTGGTCAGCGAACTGCCAGCGCCCGACGGATTTCAAGGCACGTGGATCCAGGCTGAGCACGGACGCCAAGCGCTGGCGCTGGCGTCGTGCAATTTCTATCAAGCGCCGGATGAGCGCCTGGGCTTGACCGGAATCACTGGAACCAACGGAAAGACCACCACCGCGTTCCTTACGGATTCCATTCTTCGTTCAGCCGGGAAAACCACGGCCCTGGTAGGAACCATCGAGTACCGGCTTGCGGGCGAAGTGCGCAAGGCCGTGAACACCACGCCGGAGTCGCTGGACCTCTATCGAATTTTCCACGAGCTCGAAGGAGTGGGCGGAACGCATGCCACGATGGAAGTGTCGTCGCATGCCCTCGCGCTCGACCGTGTCTACGGAATCACATTTCACACCGCGGTCTTCACGAATCTGACCCGCGACCACCTGGATTTCCACCACACCATGGAGGACTACTTCGCGGCCAAAGCGCTTTTATTTCAGCCTCGCGGCGCGCGGCCTCCCTTTTGGGCCGTGATTAACCACGACGATTCATACGGACGCCAGATTCAGACGGCACCGGAAGTGCAAGTGATTCGATTCGGGTTCGAACCCGGCGCGGACTTGCGTGCGACCGGGCTGGAAATGGACTTCACGGGGTTGCGGTTGACGGTGGACTATCGTGGTCAGCGAGTAGCGCTGAATTCACCGCTGGTTGGGCGGATCAATGCCTATAACATCATGGCCGCATCCGGCGCAGCTTTGAGTTACGGCTTCGATTGGGAGACCATCGCGGCCGGCATAGCGGCCTGCCGGAGCATACCCGGCCGCTTTGAAACCGTGAAGGCCGGGCAGCCGTTCATGGTGGTGGTGGATTACGCGCACACCGACGATGCGCTGAAAAATGTGATCGCGGTGGCGCGCGCGCTGAATCCGGCGCGGGTGATTACTCTGTTCGGCTGCGGAGGGGACCGGGACCGCTCCAAACGCCCGCTCATGGGCATGGCGGCGGCGCAAGGAAGCGATTTTGTAGTGCTGACCTCAGACAATCCCAGGTCGGAAGATCCGCTGGCCATCATGAACGACGCGCTTGTCGGCCTGCGCCGCTTCGACACGCCTCACGTCATCGAGCCCGATCGCGAAAAGGCCATTCGCGCCGCGCTCCACGAAGCCAAGCCAAACGATATCGTGATCCTGGCGGGCAAGGGGCACGAGACGTATCAAGTTTTGAAGGATCGCGTCATACACTTTGATGACCGGGAAACCGCCCGGGGGATTTTGCGAGAACTCGGCTATGGGGGTTAGCGATGTGGCGCAGCTAGAAGTGCGCACCTCGCCGGCACTCGTGCCGGTGCAGTATGCAGGCAAAATGGAATTCTCCCTGAAGCAAATCGGCGATGTTCTCGGCGTTCCGGTAGCGAGCGAAGCTCTTATTACAGGCTGGAGCACCGACACGCGCGCCATCGCCCCCGGCGACCTCTATTTCGCCCTTCGCGGCCCAAATTTCGACGGCAATCAGTTCGTCGAGGAAGCGCTCCGGAAAGGTGCCATCGGCGCGGTAGCAAATGTTCGCCACGCCGGGCCGGTCTTCACGGTGCCCGACACGCTCGCAGCTCTCCAGCGCGTCGCCACCTGGGCGCGCAGCCAGTGGGGCGGCGAAGTGGTGGGCGTCACGGGCAGCGCCGGCAAAACTTCGACGAAAGATATCATCGCCGCCATGCTGGCCGTCCGCATGCCCGTGGGGAAGACGGTCGGGAACTTGAATAATCACGTGGGCGTCCCGCTCTCGCTGTTGCGTCTGCCCGGCGATTCGCGCGTGGCCGTGATTGAAATGGCCATGAACCACGCCGGCGAAATCCGCGAGCTGTGCCGCATCGCGGGCCCGCAAATCGGCGTGGTGACGAACGTCGGGCATGCGCATATCGAGGCTTTGGGTTCCATCGAAGCCATTGCCGCCGCCAAACGCGAGCTGATCGAGTCATTGCCGGTGAGCGGGACTGCGGTGCTGAACGGCGACGATCCTTTAGTGTCGCGTTTCCGCGAAGTGCATGCCGGACGGACGGTCACGTACGGTATCGGCCAGGGCGCAGACGTGCGGGCTCAAGACGTCCAAATCACTGACGAGGGCCTGCGGTTCAGCGTGGAGGGCGTGCATTTTGAAAGCCCGCTGCCCGGCCGCCACAATCTGCTCAATCTGCTGGCGGGCATCGCGACCGCGGGCGTGTTCGGCATTGCTCCGCGCGAGCTAACCGGTGCCGTGAAGACCTTCACCGCGGGCACGATGCGCGGAGAACGGTTGGTCCACAACGGAATTGTAATTTATAACGATTGCTACAACTCCAATCCCGATGCGGCGCGCGCCATGGTCGACGTGCTTCGGGACGCACCAGCCAAGCGGCGTATCGCCGTGCTGGGGGAGATGCTCGAGCTCGGCCGTTGGGCTGAGTCCCTGCATCGCGAGGTAGGCCGTTACGTCGCGAGCAGTGGAATTGATGTGCTCGTTGGAATACGCGGCGAGGCCTGTCATTTAGTGGACGCAGCTAAAGAAGCAGGCCAGGCAGTCGACGCCGCGTTTTTTTTCTCCGAGGCCGCCCAGGCAGGAGATCTGCTGCGGAAGATCGCCCGGCCGGGCGACGCGATTTTGTTCAAGGGCTCGCGCGGGACGCATGTCGAGCGCGCCCTGGAGAGGTTTATGGCTACGCCCAACTAATTCCGGCGGCGCCCAGCGAAATGCTTTACTGGCTGTTCTATGAAAAGTTGTTCCACTCGTTCACGCCCTTTCGCGTGTTCCAGTACGCGACTTTTCGCACCGCCTTCGCAAGCCTGAGCGCTTTATTCCTATCCGTGCTGTTGGGACCCTGGCTGATCGCGAAACTGCGCGAATTTCAGATCGGCCAGTACATTCGCGAGGAAGGCCCGAAATCCCACATGAAAAAGGCGGGGACGCCCACCATGGGTGGCATCCTGATCGTCATTTCCATCGTCGTGCCCACGGTGCTGTGGGCCAATCTCGCCAATCCTTATATATGGATCGCGCTGTTCGGGCTGGTGAGCTTCGGGATGATCGGCTTCTGGGACGACTACATTAAGATCCGCCGCCGCCATAACGAAGGCCTTACCGTGAAGCAGAAATTTTTCCTGCAAGTTGGCGCGGCCCTCGTGGTCGGGTTCATGCTGCTGACGCTGCACGCTCAAAAGGCGTATTCCACCAGCATCAACGTGCCGTTCTTGAAGTCGTTCAAGCCCGATTTGCTGATCGATTGGCTGACGCATCGCTGGTATACATACCCGTTGGCATTCGTCGGATTCTACGCGTTCATGGTGCTGGTGATCGTGGGCTCGTCGGACGCGGTGAATCTTACGGACGGGCTAGATGGTTTGGCGATCGGGCTCATGATTATCGCTTCCGGAGCGATGACGGTCTTGACGTACGTGGAAGGAAACGCGCGCTTCGCGGATTATTTGGAGTTGGCGCGGTCGCCAGGAACGTCGGAGCTGACCATCTTCTGCGGCTCCATGGTGGGAGCCTCGCTCGGGTTCTTGTGGTACAACGCGCACCCGGCCGAGATTTTCATGGGCGATGTCGGTTCGCTGGCCCTGGGCGGGGCGCTCGGGGTTGTGGCTGTTCTGATCAAACAAGAAGTGCTGCTGATTTTCATCGGAGGCGTGTACGTAATTGAGGCGCTTTCGGTCATCTTACAGGTGGGCAGCTACAAGCTTCGGAAGAAGCGGATTTTCAAGATGGCGCCGATCCATCATCATTTTGAGGCGCTGGGCTGGCAGGAATCGAAAATCATCGCGCGCTTTTGGATAACGGGTCTGGTGATGGCGCTATTCGCGCTGACTACGCTGAAGTTGAGATGAAACTGGATGGGAAACGGGTGGTCGTGGTGGGCATGGCGCGGTCCGGTGCGGCGGCGGTGGCATTGCTGCAAAAGCAAGGAGCCGTGGTGCGCGCGGTCGACGAGAAACCCATGGGCGAGGTGCTGGGCGTGAAAGTCGAACCTCAAACCGAGGCTGCTTTTCGCGATACGGATTTAGTCGTGATTTCGCCCGGTGTGCCCGCCGACCTTGAGCTGCTAAACACCGTGCGTGCGCGCGGCGTGCCCGTCATCGGGGAACTGGAGTTGGCCGCGCCCTTTTTGCAGGGGCGAAACATCGGGGTCACGGGCACTAATGGCAAGACCACCACCACCGCGCTGACGGGGCACATTCTGCGCGAATCCGGAATCGCCTGCCAAGTGGGGGGCAACATCGGGACGCCGCCCGCGTCGATGGTCGAGACGTCGCGGCCGGATCAGTGGAACGTGCTGGAACTTTCCAGCTTCCAACTGGAAACCATCCAGACCTTTCACGCCGCGATTGCCGCTTGCCTGAACATCACGCAGAACCATTTGGACCGTCACCACACCCTCGAGGGATACACGAATGCCAAGGCGCGCCTGCTTGAAACGCAGTCGGCCGGCGACGTCGCGGTGCTAAACGCCGACAATCCCATTACAGCCGGACTCGCCGAGCGGACACCGGCCCGGACGCTCTGGTTCAGCGGCACGCACCAGGTTTCCGGAGCATGGCTGCAAGGCGATCGAATCATGCTCGACGGCCAGTCTTTATTGGATGTTCGCCAGCTCCGGCTCCGCGGGCGTCACAACTACGAAAACGTAATGGCGGCTGCGCTCATGGCGGCCGAGGCCGGGGCGCGCCTGGAACAGATCGCGCAGGCAGCCGCGACCTTCGCGCCGGTGGAACACCGCCTGGAGCTGGTTGGCGAGATCAACGGCGTCGCCTACTACAACGATTCGAAAGCTACCAGCGTAGACGCGACCCTCAAGGCCATCGATGCATTTCCCGGCGGCCTGTGGATCATCTTGGGCGGCAAGGACAAGGACAGCGATTACACTGTGCTTCGCGAACCGCTGCGCGCCAAAGCTCGGGCCGCCCTGCTGATCGGCGCTGCGGCGGCTAAGATTCAATCGCACCTGGGCACCGGCACGGTCCCGCTGATTCAGTGTGGCACGCTCGCCGCGGCCCTAGACGAAGCTTATCGCTGCGCGCAGCCTGGAGAGACCGTTCTCCTGGCTCCTGCCTGCGCCAGCTTCGACCAGTTCGAAAATTTCGAGCAGCGCGGCCGTGTTTTCAAAGAACTCGTCAATACTCTTGCTGGAGGGCTCCGTTAGTGGCGCAGAGGCTGAGATCGGATTGGGTGCTGTTTTCCACCGTCGTGTCGATGGTGTCTTTCGGAATCGTAATGGTGTACAGCGCGTCCTCGGTGGCCGCGCTGGCTCCCGTGGCTTCGCAACTGGGCGCCACAATCGATTCCAGCTTTCACTACGCCGGTCATCAGCTGGCCTGGGCCGTAGTTTCGTTCATAGCGCTGATGTATTTCAAGCGAATGGATTATCGCCGCCTGCACAGCGCCACCTGGGCGTTCGGATCGCTCGGCGTCGTGCTGTTTTTGCAAATTCTCGTCTTCTTTTTCGATCCCAGGACGCATCGCTGGTTCAGGCTGGGCGCCCTCGGTACGCTACAGCCGTCGGAATTCGGGAAGCCGGCGCTCATCATCTTTTTTGCGTATTTCGTCACTCTCAGGCAGGACGCCATCAACAGCAGGCGCACCGTACTGGCCGCAGGCATGGCCCTGGCGATCCTGGCTGCCAGCGTTGGACTTGGCGACCTGGGCACCGCGATCGTTCTCATCTTGCCCGCAGCCATTGTGTTCTACATCGCTGGACTAGAGCGGAAATTCGTCGCCGCTGCGCTGATTGTGGGATTGCTGGCCTGCGTCGGATTCGTGGCTTCCAAGCCGTACCGCATGGCACGCATCATCGGCTTCTTCGATCCCGATTATACGCTCATTTCCCATTTCGATCCGGACGGCAAGATCAAGAAATATGTCAGCCAATCGGTAACCACCCGCGATCCCGGCTATCAGGTCCGCCAATCGAAGATCGCGGTGGGCAGCGGCGGCACGCTTGGGCTCGGGCTGATGCAAGGCAAACAGAAGATCCTTTATTTGCCGGAAGCGCACACGGATTTCATTTACGCAGTAGTAGGCGAAGAACTGGGGCTATTCGGCTGCACCGCACTGCTGGTTGGGTTCATGATCATTCTCTGGCGTGGGCTAGAGCTGTGCTGGGTTGCTGGGGATCCGTTCGGGCGCTACCTCGCGCTGGGCGTGACCTCCTCGGTGGTCATCCAGGCGCTCATCAACATGAGCGTGGTGCTGGGAATGGGGCCGACCAAAGGGATCCCGCTGCCCATGATCAGCGCGGGTGGCAGTTCACTGCTGAGCACGATGATCTGTTTGGGGATGCTGTTGAGCGTTAGTGAACACTCTGGCTAGTTGCTGGCCCAGTGGTGCGAACCTTGCGGCGCGGCGAAGCGACTTTGGATGGCGATCTTTATGATGGCGGGCGGCGGCACCGGAGGGCACGTGGTTCCTCTATTAGCGGTAGCGCGCGAGCTGCAGGCCCGCGGCCACCAATCCGTCTTCGTGGGCACGCGCGCCGGATTCGAAGCCAAGCTGGTGCCCGCCGCCGGATTCCCGCTGGAGTTCATCGAAATCGGCGGCCTGAAGCGAGTCGGGGTCTCGCGTACCATTCGTACGCTGGCGCAGCTTCCCTTGAGCGTTCGCAAAGTCATTCACCTTTTGAAGCAACACCGCCCCGCCGCAGTGTTCAGCCTGGGCGGATATGCCGCGGGGCCAGTTGTGCTCGCTGCTTTGTGGAAACGCGTCCCGCTAATCGTGATGGAACCCAATGCCATGCCCGGATTAACCAACCGCCAAGTAGGCCGGTTCGTCACTCGCGCGCTTCTGAGCTTTCCGGAATCGGCGCGCTTTTTTCCACCCGGCAAATCCGAGGTCACCGGCCTGCCCGTTCGCCCGGAGTTCTTCGCCATTCCGCCCAAGCCGGCGGAACCCACGCTGACGGTTCTGATCACCGGCGGCAGTCAAGGCTCGCGAACGTTGAATCAGGCCGCGGCCGGAAGCTGGCGCTATTTCAAGGAATCTGCCATACGGGTTCGATTCATCCATCAGACCGGCTCGGCAGCGCACGAAGCGCTGGCCCGGAAATTCGCGGAAACAGGTCTAGAAGGAAGAGTAGTGCCGTTTATCGATGACATGCCGGCCGCTTTCGCCCAAGCCGGCCTCGTGATCTGCCGTGCTGGCGCGGGCGCCGTCGCGGAGCTGGCCGCCGCCGGAAAACCGGCCATCCTGGTTCCGTTGCCCACCGCGGCCGATCAACACCAGCTTCGCAACGCCGAAGCATTCGCCCGCTCGGGCGCTGCGCGTCTGGTTCTCGATCAGGAGATGGACGGTGGCCGGCTGTTTGAAGAAGTACGCAAGTTGAGCGCCCAGCCGGGCGTGCTGAAACACATGGGAGAACAAGCTCGGCAGTTCGCGCATCCAGGCGCGGCCCGGCGCGCCGCGGAGGTTTTGGAGGAAACGATCGTTCAATCCACGATTCGGGATTGACATTGCTTCACAAACCCGAAACAATACTTATTTAAAATGTTTTTTAAGCTCCAACACCTGCATTTTATCGGGATCGGCGGCATCGGCATGAGCGGGATCGCCGAGGTGTTGCTCAATTTGGGCTACGAAATCAGCGGTTCGGATCTGAAGCTGAGCCCGACTACCGACCGGCTGGCCCGGCAGGGCGCGCGGATCTTCGAAGGCCACGCCGCTTCCAATGTCGGGACAGCGAAAGCCGTGGTGGTCAGCTCAGCGGTCGACGAACGCAATCCTGAAGTGCTCGAAGCGCGCCGCGTCAAAATCCCGGTGATCCCCCGCGGCGAGCTGCTGGCCGAGCTGATGCGCCTGAAATATGGGGTGGCAGTCGCCGGCAGCCATGGTAAAACCACCACCACATCCATGATCGCCACCGTGCTGAACATGGGCGGCCTGGATCCGACCGTGGTGGTCGGCGGAAAAACCGCGGCTATGGGCGGCTCCAACGCGCGGGTGGGCCAAAGCGATTTCCTCGTCGTGGAATCCGACGAGAGCGACGGCTCATTTCTCAAGCTCAGCCCGATTCTGGCCGTCGTTACCAACATCGACCGCGAGCATCTGGATCACTACCCGTCTATTGTCGAGATCCGCGCGGCTTTTCTCGAGTTCATTCAGAAGGTGCCGTTCTACGGCGCCGCCATACTGTGCCTGGACGATGAGAACATCCAGACGCTTCTGCCATCCGTGAACCGCCGCACCGTCACCTACGGGCGCAGCAGCCAGGCGGCGCTGCAGGTGATGGAAGCCGATTGCCGGGCATTCGAAAGTCATTTCAAGATCCGCGGCAGGCGCCAGGATCTGGGCGAATTCCATCTCCGCGTGCCCGGCCTGCACAACGTTCTCAATGCCACCGCGGCTATCGCGGTCGGCCTGGAATTGGAAATTCCCGTCGGAACGATTCGCCAGGCGATTGCGGCCTACACCGGTGTAGATCGGAGATTTCAGACGCGGGGCCAGGCGCGCGGCGTGACTGTGATCGACGACTACGGACACCATCCCACCGAGATTCGCGCCACACTGGCAGCCGCCAAGCTCTGCAATTTCGGCCGCGTGCTCGCGATCTTCCAGCCGCACCGCTACACGCGCACCCAGCACCTGCTGGATGAGTTTGCCAAGAGTTTCCATCAGGCCGATCTGGTCTTTGTCCTCGATATCTACGCAGCATCCGAGCGCCCCATCGAAGGCGTCAGCGGAGAGGCGTTAGCGCAGCGCATCCGAGATTTCGGACATCACGCTGTCGAATACACTGCTACGGTGGAAGCGACTGCCGACGCAGTGGTCCGGAAAACGCGCGATCGCGACGTGGTCCTCACGCTCGGCGCTGGAAACGTCTGGCAGGTCGGCGAGCGCGTCCTTGAGAAACTTCGGGAGGCGGCCTAAATGGGCCAAGAGGCCTCCAAGAAACGACGGACCGTCCCAGCCCGGACGATCTTGCGCTACTCGGTGATCGCCGCAGTGATGTGCGCCGTGCTGGTAGCAGGCATTTACGCGGCCGAGCGATTCGAGCAATTCATAATCCGCGACCCGCGTTTTTTCCTTGCCGGGGCCGCTGACTACGGACAACAAAGCCCGAACGTTGTCCTCCAGGGCGTCCAGTATGCCTCACGAACCCGCATCTTGGGGTTATTCGCCGATGATTACGGCCGCAGCGTCTACCTGCTACCGCTGGCGGCGCGCCGGGGATCGCTGCTCAAGGTGGGTTGGGTCCGCGAGGCATCGCTGGTGCGCGTCTGGCCCGACCGGCTTATGGTGACCGTCAACGAGCGAAAACCGGTTGCGTTCATCAAATTGCCCGCCGACGGAATCACGCGCTGGGCCCTGATGGACGAAGACGGCGTCATCCTGGATCCTCCGCTCCGCGCATCGTTTCATCTCCCGGTCCTCTCCGGTGTTCCCTTGAGCGACCCTCCCGCCAGCCGCGCGAAACGCGTCAAGAGAATGCAGCAACTCCTGAAAGATTTGGGCGCCCGCGCCAACGCCGTCTCGGAAATCGATGTGACCGATATGGATGACCTGAGGATCTCCCGGCCGGTGCAAGGGCACGCCGTCACGCTGCTGATCGGCGATCGCAATTTCTCCACGCGCCTGGAGAACTTTCTCGAACACTATCCGGACATTCATCGTAAAATGCCGCAGGCCTCCACCTTCGACCTGCGCCTGGATGACCGCATCACCGGCCTGGAGGACGCCAATGCCCGATAGGACGCCGCTGGCCGTTGGTCTGGATTTGGGCAGCGCCTCTACGCGCTGCATCATCCTCGAGATCGCAGATGGCCGTTTGAAATATCGCGGGCACGGCGAAGTTGCCTCCACAGGCTGGAGCAAGGGCCGTCTCACGGATCAGCAGGCGCTAACCGCGTGCGTTCAGGCTGCGGTCCGCCGCGCCGAATTCGAAGCCAAGGCCGTGGTGGATGCGATGGTGGTCGGAATCGGCGGCAGCAGCGTCGACGGGCATAACGTTCGCGGCTTGTACGAGTTCGGGCGTCCCCGCGCCATCACGCTCGAGGACATGGCTTACGCGGTGGAGCGAGCCGAAATGGTGCGTTTGGAAGAAGACCGCATGATCCTGCACCTGTTCCCGCAGGATTTCACCCTCGACGGCCGCTCCGGCAAGCGTTATCCTCGCGGATCCACGTGCTCGCGCCTGGAGGCAAACGTCCATATCGTGACCGCCTCCGAGCAGGAGCACGAATCGATTGTGGCCGCCGTGCAGCAGGCTTCCTACGCGGTAGAAGAAACCGTTTTCGAACCCGTGGGCGCGGCTTATGCCGCCGTGTCCCGCGATGACCGCAACCGCGGCGTGGCTGTGCTCGACATCGGCATGCATTCCAGCGAGCTGGTGGTTTACGACGGCGAAGCGGTAGTTCTCGCCAAAACGCTGCCCATATCCGCGGATCACTTGACACGCGATGTCGCGGTCGGACTCACGTTGCAATACGACGACGCCGAGCGCCTGAAAATCGAATACGGCTGCGCCATTCTCGGGCTGACGGCCGACAACAGCTACATCGAGTTGCCCTCGCCCGACGGCCGCGCGATGCGCGAGGCTCCGCGCAAACAACTGAACGAAATCCTGGAAGCCCGCGCCGAAGAGTTGTTCATCCATGTCGGCTCCGAGCTGGTCACCATCCGCATGGATCAGAAGCTGCTCGAAGGCATCATCCTCTCGGGCGGCGGCGCACTGTTGAACGGCATGTGCGACATGGCTGAACGCGTGTTGAACTGCCCGGCCCGCAACGCGTTGCCCACAGGCATCCAGAATTTCCCAGACGATCTCTGCACGCCCGTTTGGACCACGGCGGCGGGCTTGGCCAAATATTCCGCGCGGTTGAAGACGAACCGGGAAAGCAAGCGTAAGACGCCTGGCTTGATGGGGTTATTGTTCCGATGAACCGCTTTGCTGGTCCGCGGTTCTACTGCACCAAGAAACAAGCGGTCGCGGTGATTGACGGTGCTGCGACGGCCAAACATTAGGAGGATTTGAATGGACGCACTGAAGTTCGCCATCCAGGAAGAGGCTCTGCTCGGAACCAAGATCAAGGTGGTGGGAGTGGGCGGCGGCGGCTCCAACGCCGTCGCCCGCATGATGAACGAGGGGTTGACGGGCGTTGAGTTTCACATTCTCAACACGGACATGCAAGCGCTCAATGCGTCGCCGGTGCCGAACAAGCTGGCCATCGGATCGAAAGTCACGAGCGGTTTGGGAGCCGGGTCGGATCCCGCTCTCGGCAAGCAGGCGGCGCTCGAGGACACGGAACGGATCATCGAAGTTCTGGAAGGCGCGGACATGGTGTTTGTCACCGCGGGCCTGGGCGGTGGAACCGGAACCGGCGCGGCACCCGTCGTCGCCTCGCTCGCGAAGGAGCTGAACGCGCTCACCGTCGCGGTGGTTACGAAACCGTTCGCGTTCGAAGGGCCGCGGCGGATGAAACAAGCGGACCGGGGCCTTTCTGAACTCGGCGGTACAGTGGACACGGTGATCACCGTGCCGAACGACCGTCTGCTGGAGCTGGTGCCGCGCGGCACCAGTTTCTTCGAGGCGTTCCGCGTCGCCGACGATATTCTGCGGCAGGCCGTGCAAGGCATCAGCGACATCATTACCACTCCGGGGCTGATCAACCGCGATTTCTCCGATATCCGGGCCATCATGCTCGGCATGGGTTACGCCATGATGGGGACGGCGTCGGCCAAAGGCGAGAATGCGTCCATCGAGGCGGCCCGCCAGGCTATCAGCTCGCCGCTCATGGAAGAGGGGGGCGTCAAGGGAGCGCGTGGCGTGCTCATCAACATCACAGGCTCCAGCAAGCTGAGTCTGCATGATGTGAACGAAGCCTGCTCGTTGATCCGCGGCGCTACGGCCAATGAAGACGCGCAAATCAATTTCGGCGTCGTTTTGAATGAGGCCATGAAGGACGAGGTGAAGATCACGGTAATCGCGACCGGATTCCAACGTGAAAACCTGCCGCAGTTAGCACGCCGCGCCGCGGCGGCAACTTCCGATTGGTCCACGCCCGAGCCGCTGATTTCCACCGCGCCACCGCCGCCCGCGGTTCCGGCCGCTGAACCCGCGCCCATGCCGACGTCTTTGTTCCGCGACACGCCGGCTCCTGCGCCCGCAGCAGCGCCCGAGCCTGTCGAAGAACCGGCGCCAGTCCCCGTAGACGATTTAGAAATCCCCGCTTTCATGCGCCGCGACCGCCGCTTGTACCAGTAACTGCTAGTGGCGCACGCGCGAGCCCGTGCGCCACTACCGATACGCCGGGCCCCGCAGAACCTTCCCCGGCAGGGCATCCGTCTGCCTGCCGTTTTCAATCACCGGAACTCCATTCACCAAGACGAACTGCATTCCTCCCGATAGCTGGTTCGGATTCTCAAACGTGGCGAGATCGCGAATGGTGGCCGGGTCGAACACCACAATATCGGCCCACATGCCTTTCTTTAGCACGCCGCGATCCGCCAGATGCAGCTTTTGCGCCGGTAACGCGCTGAATTTCCGGATCGCGTCCGGCAGCGATAGCTTGTTTTCTTCCCGAACATACTTCCGCAAGATCCTTGGAAAGGTGCCGTAAGCCCGCGGATGCGGGTGCTCGCGGCCGAGCAAGCCGTCCGGAGCCGTGCCCTCCGAATCGTTGCAGATGGATACCCACGGCTGTTCCAGCGCCAGCGCCACGTCCGGTTCCGACATTCCAAACACCGCAACGGAGGTGAACGCGTCGTCTTCGATCAGCAAATCGAAAACGGTATCGATCGGATCTTTATTCCAAAGCTTGGCAATTTCAGCGATCGTCTTGCCCTGCAGCGGGCGCAGCTTGGGATTGTGAACCACGCTGACCAGGATCCCTTCCGGCCCCGGAACCTCCTGCCATTCGTTGTCCCAGTCCTTGCTCGGCGTCTCCATGTCTTTACGAATGCGGGCGCGCATCGCTGGATCCTTCAGCCGTTCGATCAGCTTCGCGTCGCCTCCATCGTGCGCCCAGGGCGGAATGAATGCCGAAAAATCGTTAAACCAAGCCGGATAGGCATAGGTGTTCGCGCTGATATCGAGTCCCGACATGCGCGCTTTCTCGATGTGGGCGATGATGTCCGGCATGCGCCCCCAATTGCCCTTGCCGGCCGCTTTGAGGTGCCAAATCTCGGCCGGCGTGTGGGCTTCGCGGGCGATACGGATCACCTCGTCGATAGCCGCATCGATCGCATCCCCCTCGCTGCGCATGTGCGTCGCGTAGATTCCACCCAGCTTGGCGCTTTCGGCCGCCAATGCAATGAGTTCTTCAGTGCTGGCATACGGCGCGGGCGCATATTGCAGCGAAGTCGATAGGCCGACGGCTCCGTCGCGCATGGCTTGGCGCACCAGCTCCTTCATGCGTTCTAACTCGGCTGACGTGGGCGCCCGATTGCCGTCCCCGATCACCATCCGCCGAACCGAGGTTGCGCCTACGTAACTGGCGAGATTGATCCCGAGGCCCTGTTTTTCCAGCCGCGCGAAGTACTCGCGAAATGTGGTCCAGTCCGGCTGGATGCCCAGGTGTTCGTACGCTGTATGCCGCGCCCGCTTCATCGCGCCGTTCAGCGGCGCGACAGAGTCGCCCTCGCCCGTGATCTCGGTCGTGATGCCTTGAAAAATCTTTGACGGAAGGTGCGGATTGACGAGAATCGTCAGCTCCGATTGCCCGAGCATATCGATGAAGCCTGGCGCGGCGGTCAGCCCCTGCGCATCGATGGTGCGCTTCGCAGCGGCCCCGCTCAGTTGTCCGATGGCAGCAATGCGCCCGTTTTGGGTGGCAATATCGGCACTGTACCAGGGTGAGCCCGTTCCATCGATGATATGGGCGTTGCGGATCACCAGATCGTACGGCTGCGCCAGCAGCGCCGTGCACAGCAGCGGGAGCACCAGCAAGGACTTCATAAGCAACGGATCATATCATTGTTGGGCGTGAAGCACCGGCTTTGCGCCCGCAGATCTATCAGTTCAGACGTGTGCGCTGCACGCTGCGCTTCATCCTTCGCACCCGCCGCCGCGGTCGCGTCCGCCTCGCTACACTGTGTATGTGTCGCGCGTCCTGCTTCTCGCCGCTCTGGTCAGCCTTCGCGTCCTGGCCGCCGGCGCCGCCACTGATATCGCGCGGCAATTCCAGTTCCTCGCGCTCGATCCGGCCGAGTGCTACCGCGTTACCGAACTCAACTTCTCCAAAGAAGACATCAAGATCTATCTCTCTTCGGGCTATCTGATCTTCTCCAAGCCCATCGCCGGTTTCCGGCAAAGCGCAGTATTCGTGGCATCGAGCGATGGCGGCGATGCCGAAATCCTCCTGATGCCGCCCTCCCGCACCGAGCGCCTTTCGCTGGCCACTTTCACGCAATACCCCAATTTGGAAGAGCACTTCAAAATGGCCGCCTTCCTGTTCACCGACGGCACCGCGGCCGATCTGCTCTCGCGCATAGACGCCAATCCGTCGCCCAAGAAGAGCGAGGAGCTAGGCAACGTCATCGCCGATCAGTGGAATCCCGTACTGCGCAATCTGTCCATTCCCTTCGAAACCAGCCTGGTGCAAGATTCGCTAACTGCCGGCCGGAAATCGGGATTCTTTTACATGGCAGTGTCGGGCAACACGCTTGGCAACTTCGATGTGATGTACGCGCCGCTCAGCCAGGAGCAAATCTTCGTCGGTAAGCTGGCCCTTCGCGACAACCGGGCCTACTTCGATTCCTGGAGCAGTTTCCCCGCGCGCTCAGTCCGCAGCGGCGGCGCTCCGCCCGTCGCTCCGGCCGAGTTGAATGACTTCCGCATCGACTCTACCATCGCTGACGATCTGACTATGAGGTCGGTCACGCGCGCTAAGCTTACCTTGAAAGCTCCCGCCGGGCCGCTGCGCTTCACCATCTCGCCCAGCATGCACATTACCGAAGCCAGCATCGACGGCACCCCCGCCGAAGTATTCAGCCGCGATTCGTTACGCGGGAACCTGGCTCCGGGCGGAGAGGACAACGATTTTCTGCTGATTCCCGCGCAGCCCTTGGATCCGGCCAAGCCGCACGAAGTCGAAATCCATGACGAAGGCGGAGTAATCCACAAGGCCGGCGACGGCGTGTACTACGTCAATGCCCGAGGTACTTGGTATCCGCGCATCGGAATGGATTTCGCCAACTATGACCTGACCTTTCGTTACCCCCGCACTCTGACACTAGTCGCCACCGGCAGCGTGGTCGAGGACCGAACGGAAGGCAACCTCCACATCGTGCGCCGCAAATCCGATCTGCCTATCCGCTTCGCCGGATTCAATCTGGGCGATTTCCGATCCGCAACGATCACCGACAAGGACTACAGGATCGAAGTCTACGCAAATCGGAGATTAGAGGCCGCGCTGCAACCGAGAAGCATGCCTGCCGCGCCGCCGACCGCCATCCCGGCCCCTCGCATCCGGCGCGACATTCCGCCACTTCTTCCCAATATCCTTCCTAACCTGACGCCCGATCCCGCCGGACGCATCGCTCAGATCGAAAAAGATGTAGTCGATACACTGGACTTCATGACCGCCGAATTTGGGCCTCCTGCGACGCGTACGCTGGCGATCACTCCCATTCCAGCCACCTTCGGGCAAGGCTTCCCTGGACTCGTTTACCTGTCCACGCTCGCCTATCTTAACCCCGACCAGCGTCCCGAGCGCCTGCACGCCGCCTATCCGCAAATGTTCTACTCGGAGCTGCTTGAAACGCACGAGATCGCGCATCAGTGGTGGGGTAACCTCGTGACTCCCGCCAGCTATCGCGACGAGTGGCTGATTGAATCCATGGCCAATTATTGCGCGCTGCTGCTGCTCGAAAAGAAAAAAGGCGAAAAGGCCTTAAACGAGGTTTTGGACGATTACCGCACCAATTTGCTGAGTAAGAACGAAAGTGGGCATACGCGGGAATCCGCCGGCCCAATCAGCTGGGGACGCCGTCTCGAGTCTTCGCTCGCGCCCAATGCCTGGCAAATTGTCGCCTATCAAAAGGGCACGTGGATCATGCACATGCTCCGCCGCCAGTTAGGGGACCGTAATTTCTATAGTTTGTTGCACGAGGTGGCCGCGCGCTACCGCCTGAGCCCGATCAGCACGGCCCAGTTCCGCGACTTGGCGCAGGCTTACACGCCGCCGGGTTTAAAGGATCGCAAGCTGGCGAGCTTCTTCGACAATTGGGTGGACGGCACGGGTATTCCCACCGTGAAACTGTCGTACACCTGGCGCGATGGAAAGATCAACGGGACGATTGCGCAGTCCAACGTCGGGGACGATTTTTCGGTCCTCGTGCCGGTCGAGGTACAGACTGCGAAACAAAAGACGGTGTACTGGCTTCCTACCGGCAGCGATCCCGTGCCGTTCAGCATCGCATCGGCCGCGCCGCCGGCCCGCGTCACGTTGGCGCCCAGCGACGCCCTGATGGTTGTCTCACGATGACCGGGTCGCGGGCTCGCCGCACGGGAGTGCCGGCCACGGACATGGGACAATCGAAACTTTAGCCATCGATGCCGATCGCAAGCAAACGAAAATCCGAGGTTCGCAAAGACGCGCCGATCGAGCCGGAAACGCTTCCGCGCCTGGAGCAGGAAGAGCTACCTGCGCCGCCGAAAGTAACGGCCTTGATCTTCTCTTATGACAGCGCACCCGCGCTGCGCCGGTGCCTCGCCGCGCTCGAGGGTTCCAACGACCGCGCGTCGATCGAGATCCTGGTTGTGGATTGCGGCTCCCACGACGAGAGCCCGCAGCTTGACTCGGAATTTCCCGAAGCCACGTTCCTCCGCCTACCCCGCTATTTCGGACGCACGAAGGCGTTCAATATCGGAACGCGCACGGCCAATGGCGAATACCTCCTGTTCTTGACGCCCGAAGTGGAAGTGCTGCCGGCCACCGTTCCCGCCTTGCTGGCGCGGATCGAGTCCGATTCCGAAACCGTGGCGGCAGCTCCGCTGCTGCTCGATATCGAAGGCCATCTCGCGCCGCAGTTTTTCCGCCTGCCGACGCCTCAAACCGGAATTGAGCCGCCGCCGGTTGAGATCGACAAATCGGCCGAGGCGGTCACCGTGGAATACGCCACGTTTCATGCGCTGCTGGTCCGCAAGTATTTTGTCAAGGGCATCAACTATTTCGATGAGCGCTATGGCGAGTTCTTTGCCGACGCCGAACTGGCGTACCAGATCCGCCGCGCTTCCCGCAAGACTGTTGTGTTGCCGCAGGTCACCGCTTTGTATACGCCGTCTTCGCCCTACTCGGCTTCGGCCGAAACGATTCTGATGGCCGACCGCTACCACGGCGCTGCAACTTATTTTGGCAAACACTACGGTTTTGTTACTGGGCTACTCTTCCGGATAAAATCTGCACTGGCTGCTCTGTTCACCTTCCGCCTAGGGCTTTTTGCCGCGCTCATTAGTGGCAGCAAGATCGACGGCTCCCAGACGGCGATCTTATAAGTAGCTGATTTAAAACTGCTTTGCGGGCTGGATCGCCGGTCCATATACCACCCACATGCGTCGCTTGGTACCTAACGTTCCTCCCGGCTACCGCCGATACTAGGAACGGTATGCAGCCTGATGCCGTCCTTTGGATTCTGTTGCCGGTGTTCATCGCCGCCGGTTCCGCGCTGCTGTCGTATTTCGTGATGCAGTCGCGCATGGAAGTCGCTCTTGCCAGGGAGCGTGAGGTCCTCGCCGAGGCGCGCGCTGAAACCCGGCTGCAAAAGAACACCATGGAAGAGCGCGTCAAGGCGACCGAGCAAGAAGCCCGGCGCAAGGCTCTCGATGAGTTCATGCAGGACTTCCGCATCGAGGAGCGGCACTATTTCCGTGAAAACAAGTCCGAGGCTAACCGGCAGAAGTCGATGGTGCTGCAAGAACGGCTTTACTTTCGCAACATCCCTCTATCCAACTGGGTGGAGCATGAGATGGTGGTCGAGCACGAAGGCGGGGATATCCGCCAGATCGCCAAGGGCTGCTCGATCTTTACGACGCGCTCGCTTGGCCCCGACGAAAGCAAAACTGCTTTGTCGCGTCTGCTCGACGAAGCCGCCGTTTCCCCGACCGCTCAACTCGCCCAAGCTTTGAACGGCAGCGGCATCAGCTAGCCGGACCGCGCCGTAGAAGATCGCAATCATAGCTGCCCACCGGAACGCGGCTGACCAGTACAAGATGCGCGACAGAAACTGACTGGGCAAACACGTAAATTCCGATTATTCTGGTAGTTAGCGGCGACATGTCAACCCCCTCTGACGGCCTGTCAACCAAATCGGGCGGAGCACGTCCTGAAGATATGATGGGCGTCATGGCCGACCGGCTGGGGGCCAATCTCGCGGGGCTGGCTGATACGCGTGAGTTCGGTGCTTGGATGGCTTCCGAGCAGAAGCGGATTTTTCTGCTTTGCCGCAGAATGCTCCAGGACATCGAGGATGCCGACGCGGCTACGCAGGACACGTTCCTCAAAGCGTGGCAGGCGCTGAAGAAACCAGATTCAAAGGAGTTGGACGATCCAACCAAATGGCTGACCCGGATCGCGGTAAACACGTGCCTGGACCGGCTACGCTCCAAGCGCTGGCAGTTTTGGCGCAAGCGCCCGGACCCGCAGGACGAATCGATGATCCTCGAGCTGGCGCCTGCTGCCGATCCGGACGCCGAAGACCGGCTGTTCGCCCAGCAGATCGATCAGCGGCTAAAAAATGCGCTGGGGCGATTAAGCGTGCGGCAGCGCGCGGCATTTACTTTGAGGCATTATGAAGACCGCAGCCTGGCTGAGATCGCCGAGATACTGCAGTTGGATGTTGGAACGGTGAAGGTACACCTGTTTCGTGCCCTGGAAAAGCTTCGGGAGGAGCTGCACGATTTGTACTTTCGCGAGGGAAGAAAATGAAGCACTGGACGGAAAACGATTTTCAAAACTGGTTGTACGGCTTAAAGGAGCCGGACACCCACTCGAACGAATGCGCCGACTGCCGGTCCGAAATGGAGCGCTTGCAGAATCAACGGCGCGCCGCGATGAGACAGCCTGAGGTCTCGCCCGAGTTCCTGGCGGCGCAGCGCCGGAACATTTACGCGCGGCTGCAGCGGGCGCCGCGGCTCAACTGGACTGCATGGAGGTGGGTGCTCTCCACGGCCATGCTGCTGGCCCTGGCTTTTGCGCTGGCGATACCGCGCTGGCTGCATAAACCAGCGCCGCCAGTCTCCGATGAGCAGTTGTTCTCGGATCTGGCGGCCATGGAGCAAACTGCTGAACCCAAGGCTATCCAGCCAATGCATAATCTCTTCGAGCCATAGCCATGCTTCGCACCATCTTTTTACTGCTCGCCGTTGCAGGGGCGCTGTGCGCGCAAATGCCGAAGGGCATGTATGCGTGGTGGAGCCGCCCCGAGATTCGCCGCGACCTGAAGCTCACGCCTGACCAGCAGCGGCAAATTCAGTCTACGGTGCGGCAATTCCGGCCGCGTTTGATCGATATTCGTGCCGCGGTGGAGAAGGCCGAGATCGATTTACAAGCCCAGTTCGATCATGATCCGGTGGATCCGGCCAAAACCAATCAGGCCATCGATCGCTTGATCACGGCCCGCGGCGATCTGACACGCACGTTATCCGAGCTAAGCCTTAGGCTGCGAATGCTGCTCACCGAGCAGCAATGGCAGGAATTGCAGCGCAGGCGACCGCTTGGGCCCGGACCGGTGACCGAGCTGCCGCCCCAAAAGTGAGCTGGCGTACCCGGCCCGTAAGCTGCCCGCATTTCATCGGCGGCTCCATCGGGTCTAGCTGAAGTTCAGCCGCAGTTTTCCGCCCCGGCATTGTACACTGGCACTTACTGGCTTCTCCTTGGACGTTTCCACTCCTTTGCAATATGTGAAAGGCATCGGGCCTGCGCGCGCGCAGATGCTGGAAAGCAAAGGCCTGCTGACCGTAGAGGACCTGTTGGCGTACGCTCCCTTCCGCTACGAAGATCGAAGTAACGTGAAGACCATCGCGCAGCTCGCGCCCGGCGAGATGGCCACCGTGATCGCCGACGTGCAGTCGGCGCATTTGTCCGGGTTCCGTCGCAGAAATCTGGGGATGTTCGAGGCGATTCTCAAGGACTCCTCAGGCGAGCGGCTGCTGGCGAAATGGTTTCACGGCGGCTATCTAGCCGATCGCTTTCTGCCAGGGCTCCGAGTGGCGCTATACGGAAAGGTCGAACTGGACAATTACACGGGCGACCTCCTCTTGATGCATCCGGAGTTCGAGATCCTCTCCGCGGACGAATCGGACACGGAAGCGGCACTGCACACGGGCCGCATCGTTCCGATCTACGAAGCGGCGGGCAAAGTCACGACGCGCGCGTTCCGGTTACTCATCCATCGAATTCTCGAATCTCTGGAGCCGCTCGAAGATTACCTGCCGCAGCACGTGCGGGAATCGCTGAAGCTACCGGGCCGGTGGAGCGCAATGCGCGAGCTGCACTTCCCAGCGGCGGGCGCGGATCTGCGGCTGTTGAACGCATTCCGCACGCCCGCGCAGTGGCGGCTGATTTTCGAAGAATTCTTCTGGCTGGAGTGCGGGCTCTCGCTGAAACGCGCGAAGGCGCGGCTGCAGCCGGGCATTTCGTTCGAGCTGAACGATCGCGTGCGGGAAAAAATCAAAACGATGCTGCCGTTCAAGCCGACCAACGCGCAGAAGCGCGTGCTCAAAGAGATCGCGGCGGACATGCAGGCGCCGCACCCAATGAGTCGCTTGCTGCAAGGCGACGTGGGAAGCGGCAAGACGCTGGTGGCGGCCGAGGCAGCGGTGATTGCCATCGAAAACGGTTATCAGGCTGCTGTGCTGGCGCCCACCGAGATCCTGGCCGGCCAGCATTACTTCTACTTCAAGAACCTGTTCCAGAAGACCGGGTACGTGGTCGCGCTGCTCACCGGCTCGGCCACTTCGCGCGAGAAGATGCAACTGAAGCGGCTGCTCGCGGAAGGCTTGGTGCATCTTGGGATCGGCACGCACGCCCTGATCGAAGAAGACGTGGAGTGGAAAAAGCTGGGCCTCGCGATCGTTGACGAGCAGCATCGTTTCGGAGTGATGCAGCGGCTGCGGCTGGCGTCCAAGGGCCAAAGTCCGGACGTGCTGGTTATGACGGCCACGCCCATTCCGCGAACACTGGCGCTAACGATTTATGGCGATCTGGACGTCTCTGCGATCGATGAAATGCCGCCGGGACGCAAGCCGATCGTGACCAAGCACGTGACGGAGGACCGCATCGAGGGTGTCTACAGCTTCCTTAAAAAGCAGATCGACGCCGGGCGGCAGGCATACGTGGTTTATCCGGTGATCGAGGAATCCGAGGATTTGAAAGCGGCGGAGAAGATGTACCGGCATTTATCGGAGCGAGTATTTCCGGACGTGCCTGTCGGGCTGCTGCACGGACGCCTCAAAACCGAAGAGCGCGAGCGCGTGGTGCAGGAGTTCCGGGGCGGCGCGATTAAAATTCTGGTGTCCACTACCGTGATCGAAGTGGGGGTGGATGTGCCGAACGCCACCGTTATGCTGATCGAGCAGGCGGAGCGATTCGGGCTGGCGCAGCTGCACCAACTGCGAGGGCGGGTCGGGCGTGGCGGTGAGCAGAGCTACTGTCTTCTCGTAACGACCAAGATGAGCGACACGGCCCGGGAGCGCATCCGCACCATGGTGGACTCGAGCGACGGCTTCTACATCGCCGAAATGGATTTAAAGCTGCGGGGGCCGGGCGAATTCTTTGGCACGCGCCAATCCGGCCTTCCTACACTGCGCATCGGCAACATCATCCGCGATCAGGACGTGCTTGAGGTGGCGCGCAGTGAAGCTCAAAAGTTTATCGCCAATCCTCCGTCGCCCGAGCAACTGCGCGGCGCGGTTGCATTCATCCGCGATCATTGGCAGAGACGCTACGGTCTGGTGCAGGTGGGCTGATGCGCGTGATCGCGGGTGAGTTTCGAAGCCGCCGGTTGAAATCGCTGCCCGGGCTGGAGACGCGGCCGACGCCGGACCGGCTGCGCGAGACACTGTTCGATGTCCTGGCGCGCCGCGTCGAGGGAACTGTGTTCTTGGATGTCTACGCCGGCACGGGCGCGGTAGGCATCGAAGCGCTGAGCCGCGGCGCGCGGCGGTGCATTTTCATCGAAAAGAATCGCGCGGCTGCGTCAGTGATTCGAGATAACCTGCTCGCCCTTGGACTGGTGAACCGCGCGGAGGTGTACACCAGCAAAGCCGGACCCGTGTTGGAGCGAGTGAGCGCCGAGATCGTATTTCTGGATCCACCCTACGAATCGGACAAAGAATACGACGCGGCGCTGACACTGTTGGGCGCGAAGACCGTTCCACAACTGGTGGTCGTTCAACATGCGTCCCGGCGCAGCTTGCCGGAACGGAGCGGAAGCCTGCATCGTTATCGCGTGCTGAAACAGGGCAATAATTCCCTGAGCTTCTACGCGACCGCTGACTAGGGGTTATCTACGGCCCGGCGCTCCTCTACCGTAACCGTCCAATCGAGATTCTTCGACTCGACGACCAGGTAGGCCCAGTGAGGGTCAAGGTTGATATACGAAATTCCGTGTCCAACACCCGTTCGATCCACCGCCACAGTAAGCTCGCGCCCACTGACAGCGCTGTTGACGGTCAGGTGAAACGTGCCCATGCCGGGCGGGCTCTCGTTTTTGGTTTCCCAGCGGATCCTGATGGGGGCATAACCGATATCGAACGAATCGGTCTGCGTGTTGCCGTGGCCGGACCAGGAGTTCATTGCGCGCCATTCGATACGCGCTTTGTGTTCGGTAGTGCTTTCGCGGCCGCAGGATACATTCGCGAGCGCAAGCAAAGCTGCCGCAAATAGCGCTGTTCGGCCATTGGTCCAGGCCATGCACTTGATAGGCTATCAGACGCGTGTCAGAGAGTTTCCGCGCGAGAGGGCTTAACGCGCGATGGACTCAAGAGCGATTCTATTCGTGCGCGGGCCGAGCAGGCCGATAGCGAGCATCACCATAAACATGCTGCCGGCGATCAGGACGAAAACACCCGGTACTCCAAATCGATCCAGAAAAAATCCGATCACGAACGAGCTGAACACCACCGAAAGCCGGCTCCAGGAGTAGACGAAGCCAATGGCCAGCGCCCGGATCCGGGTTGGGTACAGTTCGGCCTGATAGGCGTGGAACGAAAGCGACAGAATGTTGTTGGCGAGGGTGAGCAAAATGCCGAAGGCGATCAGTGGAGCCGGGGACGCCATGCGGCTGAAGAGAACGCCGGACAGGCCGACCGCGAACGCCGCCAGGACGATCTGCCATTTGCGCTCGAATCTGTCTGCGATAAACGCCGCGAGGAGCGGGCCTAACGGTGCGGCGGTCGCTATCCAGAAGGTGTATTCCAGACTGCTGGTGAATTCAATGCCGCGTTGGATCAGGAGCGTCGGTACCCAATTCGAGAATCCATAGAATCCCACGGTTTGAAAGATATTGAAGATCACCAGCATTAGGGTTCGGCTGAGGTAAGGCTTCTGCCAGATCTCGCTAAAGCTGCCCTTCGCGGGCTGCTCTTGTGCTTGCGTCGTGGCGCTGACGGTGACATGGGTTTCGGCGGCGGACTCTTCAAGCAATGCCAGTACCCGCTCGGCTTCGCGCAACCGGCCATGCTGCGCAAGCCAGCGCGGACTCTCAGGAACGCGCCGCCGAATCCACCAAACCAGGATTGCGCTGCCGGCGCCAATCAGGGCCACCCACCGCCAGCCGTCCACACCGAGTGGCGCCAGCGGGACCAAACGCCAGGCGAGCAGCGCTACAAACGGTACGGCGCAGAACTGGATGGTCTGATTCAGAGCGAACGCGCGTCCGCGGACATGGGGCGGCACTAATTCCGAAATGTAGGCATCGATGGTGACCAGCTCGACACCGACCCCGATACCGGCGATGAAGCGCCACAGGTTCAGGCCGAATACGTGGTTCTGAAACGCCATAACGGCAGTGGCCGCCGTGTACCAAAGGAGGGAGTAAGTGAAGACGGCCTTACGCCCTAGCTTGTCCGCGACAAAGCTGAACAACGCGGTTCCTACGAACAGCCCGGAGAACATCGCTGCGACGAAGCTGGCAATGCCGCTGGTTCCGAACAGGCCGGGGGTGGTGGCTGTCAGGATGTGGCTGCGCACCAGGCCGGGCGCGATATAGGCGGTAAAGAACAGGTCGTAGTACTCGAAGAACCCTCCAAGGGAAAGGAACACGACCAGGCTCCAAACGGAGCGGGTCGCCGGCAGGCGGTCCAAGCGCACGCCGACTTGGCGGACGTCAAACAGCGTTTCGGCCTGGCTTGCCGGTGGTTCGCGCATGATCGAATGCAAGGCCGCGGACAGTTTCCAGCGGCGTAATAAATGATACTTCGAAGCTATGTTCGTGTTCTTGTAAGTGAGGGTGTATCGACAATGTTAGGCTCAAATTGGGCCGCGGCTACCTGGATACAGGCGCATGTGAAACAAGCGCGGCCGTCAGGACTTAACGTGTTAGGAAAGTCCATCGAAACGGGAAAGTTTAGAGGAGCGTCAAGAATCATGATGAGAAGTCTCGATACGCGTAATATTACAGATCGACGCCGGGCCTGGACTACCGTTGTGCCGCTGGCAATCCTAACGTTACTTACTTCTGCCACGCTTCAAGCGCAGAGCTTCGATAATAGCGGGAATGGGATGCTCAAGGGCGCTTATTTCGTGCGCCAGGTATTGACGACAGCAAATCAGAATACGAGCGCCGTCACGCGTGCCGTCAGCCTCATCGGCACCATGACCTTCGATGGCAACGGGAATTATAGTTTTACAGGCCAGAAGATGGACACCAGTGCCGGTTCGGCGCCCTCCGCCTACTCGGTACAAGGTACATATGCGGTGGCGGCGAACGGAATGATGCAAGTTCAGAATCCCACCGACACGAGTGACATTGACTACGGCGGCGTAGGCGCGGTTGGGCCCTCCGCTTTCGTCGCAAGCGCAACCGAGGGACCTTACCTGGACGTCTTGGTCGGCATACCGATCTCCTCGAGCGCGTCTAACTCGAGCGTGCAAGGGGCGTTTAAAACCGGATTCATCGACTTTCTTCAAGGCAACGCATCGCAAGTGCGGGATGGGTATTACACACTGACATCGAACGGGAGCGGAAGCTTCGGTAACGTATCGGTCAGCGGGGCGATGGCTAATCAGGGAAGCAACTTAGTCACGCAATCGCTGTCGGGTGTTACTTACTCATTGAGCAACGGGAATGGGAGCATTACATTTCCTACCGCGTCCAACACCGCGAATACCCTGGTCAGCGGACAAAAGGCCTTTTATGTTTCCTCCGACGGAAATCTGTTACTCGGCGGAGCAACGAATGGATTTGACTTGATTGTGGGCGTTAAGTCGCTCTCCGGGACCGCGTCGAACAGCATGTTCCAGGGCACTTACTACGATGGGGCTTTAGAGAACGATACGAGCGGGGGCGGAAACTTCATCGATTCGTTCAACGGCTCACTTTTAGCTACCGGGAACCAGTCCGCCACTGCTCACTACCGCCTGGACTCGTTCAATCAAAGCGCTTACGACTATACGGCGGATAACTTCAGTAACTTTGCGTCGGACGGCACTTACAACGACGGAACGTTCCAAACAATCCTTGGGGCCAACGGTCAGGCGGCGGTGCAGACGGGCATCAGCGGATACTACAGTCTCACGGTCATGCTCGGAGCCAAGCAATTTACCGGCACCGGAACGTTTATCAATCCAACGCTGGTCTTGAACGCCGGCAGTTTCGCGCCCATAACCAATTCGGTTGCGCCCGGCGAGTACGTCTCGATTTTCGGCACGGGGCTTGCGCCCTCGCAGCAACAGGCGCAAAGCTTCCCGTTGCCGACGAACCTTGGCGGAGTGCAGGTGACAGTGAATGGAGTTCCGGCGCCGCTCACTTTTGTGAGTTCGAATCAAATCAATCTGATCGTTCCGTACGGGACATCGACAAATTCGTTCGCCACGTTCCAGGTGACGAATAACGGCTCGGCTTCGAATCAAGTCACGTTGTACACCAATGCAAGCTCGCCGGGGGTATTTGCACTAACGAATAACGGCGGAATGTTTTCTCCGGGAATTGGACCTGCCGCTGTTACGCACGCGGACGGGTCTCTGGTGACTCAAAGCAGTCCAGCGAAAGCGGGCGAAACACTGGTGTTGTATGCCACGGGTCTTGGAGCCGTAACCCCGGCAGTAGGGGACGGCGTGGCTGCGCCTTCTAACCCGCTGAGCAATGTTGTTGAAAATATCCTCGTGGAGATTCAAGATTCCAATAGCAACTTCTACACGGCGGCGAAGCCGTCGTTCGCCGGATTGACACCCGGTTTCGCCGGGCTGTACCAGATCAATTTCGTGATGCCGAGCGGTGTTCCAAGCGGGCTGCAGTGGGTCAACGTCGGGACGCAGGACGCGTATACGTCGGAAGCTAAGATTTACGCGCAGTAGGCCGGCTAGGCTGCCGCGCAGGCGGCACACCCATCGTGGCTTCGGGCGAGGTGTGCGCCCGGAGCAGCGCTAATGCATTGTCGCTCTCATTGGACGTCGAGCCCTTCGCTGTATTCAAGGCCTGCGTGCGAATCTCTTTAATTTGTGCCTTGATTAGAACGCCTGCATTCTGCTAGGCACTCTCGATCGCGTTCATTTCAAGTCGCTGAGAGAAGTAGAGTCAGGAGCTGTTTCCAGTCGCTGACAGCGATTTGCTGCATGGTGAGGGCTCCTTCACTTGGTCACTTGGTCATGAAATATTTTTCGTACCAGCGCATTGAGCGATCCGTCCAGTCCACCACGTGCTTTGGCTCGGCCAACCCGTGCCCTTCGCGGGGATAGCGCACCATCACGGATTCGACGCCAACGTCTCGTAAGGCGATGTAGTATTGCTCGTCTTCGGCAATCGGCACGTCGTTGTCGTTTTCGCCATGCACCAGCATGACAGGCGTATGGACATTCGCGACATGTTTAAGCGCGGAGCGCTCCCACAGCACGTCCATCAAGTTGCCTTGGTGCGGAAACGCGCCCCACTCCATCTGCTCGTACTGGTTGTAGTAGGTCATGTAGTTGTAGCTGATCAGATTACTGATCCCGGCGGTAGGGATGGCGGCTTTGAAGATATTGGACTGGGTAATGATCCAGTCTGTCAATTGACCGCCGTAGCTGACGCCTTCGATGCCGAGGCGGTCGCGGTCGATCCACATGTTGCGGCGCAGGGCTGCGCTGACGCCGTATAGCACATCCTGCGCTTCGTTGCCGTTCTGATCGCCGAATACCGCGTCGGTAAATTTCTGACCATATCCAGTCGAGCCGCGATAGTTCACCATGAGAGTGGCCCATCCATGCGACGAATAGACCTGGTTCCTGAAATTGAACGCGGGTCCCTGCTGGCCGTGTGGGCCGCCATGGATGTTCACGATGAGCGGATATTTGCGGTCGGCCCGAAAACCGGCGGGATAAGTTAGGAAGGCTTCGATAGTCCACTGGTTGTCGTTACTGATGAACGTAAACGACTCCACCGGTTCCACGGTCTTGGCCGCCAGCGCGTCGTGGTTGAGGTCGGTGAGCTTCTCGGCCGGCGCATCGCCATTTTTCAGGAACAGCTCGGCCTGATCGCTTGGGGACGTGAATGTATACGCGATCTGATTTGCGTGCACGGACCAGGCCCCCACAGTTCCGGGGCCGCTTACGATGGCAGTAGGCTGGCCGCCGGCAACGGGCATGCGGTACAGATGGATGCTCCCGCGCTCCTGGACGGTAAACAAAACCGCGCTACCGTCGTCGGTCCAAGCGGCGGCGCCCTGCCGGTTATCGACGGCGCCGGTAAGCTCGCGGCGATTCTTGCCATCCGCGCCAATCAGCCAGATGTGCGTGTCCTCCATGGTGGTCTCGAGGTCCGTGAGACCGCGCTTGGTTGCTTCATACGCGATAGTTTTCCCGTCCGGCGACCAGCGCGGGCGGTACTCGGCATTTTCAGTGGCCGTGAGTCGGCGCATTTCGGCGGTCGTAGCATCCAGCGTGAGCAAGTCGTAATTGAAGAACTGGTCTTCGTTCGGTTCGCGATTTGAGACGAAGGCGATCTCTTTTCCATTGGGCGACCAGTCGATGGAATGTTCGTAGTGGGTGCCGCTGGTCAATTGCCGGGAAGTGGCGGACGCGACATCGGCCACGAAAATGTGTAGCCGCTTGTTGTCGTTGAAATGCGAATTGCCCTCGCTGGCAGTCGGTTTGTATAAGTAACGCGTGATGACGATGGGATCGCCGGTTGCGTCGGCGGTTTCCGGTCCCGGTTGCGCGGAGACATACGCGATCTTGCCGCTGTCGGGCGACCAAGCGATATTTTTCCCGGTGCTGGGGAGCGGTGCATTAGTGCCCTCCAGCGGTCCCAGGTATTTCTTTCCGCTTCCATCCGATCGAGCGATGATCAAGCCTGACTGGTTGCCCAAGTGCCCCGAGTAGGCGATCCACTTGCCGTCGGGCGACCATTCCGGGTCGCCGGAGGGATCGTCGCCGGCGCTCAAGCAGATCGATTTCCGGTCCGCCAGAGTCATGATCCAAAGCTGGCCGAACGGACGCAGCGAGCCGTCATTGCGGGTGATCGTATACGCGATTCGCGAGCCGTCCGGCGAGAACTGGACGGCGCCCACCGACCGCAGCTTCAGAAGATCGGAGGATTGAAAACCAGCCGGAAATGCCGTTGCCGCGCACAGGATGATCGGCCATAGTCGTGGATACATGAGAGCAACATAGCAGATATGTGTCCTAGCGCAGTGCTAGGCCGCCCGCCGCGGCCGGCTAAGCGTGCGGCTGAGAGCTTCCCCCGTCAAAAGGGACCGCCGCACTGTGAGCCACTCCCTTGTCATGGCAAGCCAAAGCTCGAATGGCAGGGCGAAGGCATGATTCCGGATGCGCCAGTGCAGCGGTTTGCGCAGTAACGCGAGGACCTTCTGCAGCAGCGCGGACCGCGATTTCCGCCGCGCTTTGTTGATCTGGTTGTCGAGCAGGAAATAAGAGATGCCGCGTTGTAACGTCGAGAATGCTTCACCCTGCAGCCAAGGTAGGGAGTTTTGGCCGAGATCGATATCGGCCCATTCGGCCAACGATTCGGGTTCGCGCAAGCCGCGATCGCGGAGTTCCGGCCAGATGGGAATGCCCGGATAAGCGGTGAAAACGTTGGGCGAGAAAGTGACGTTATCGTATCGTTCGGCGATTTCGCCCATGACGCGCAATGTTTCGCGACGATGCGACTCTTCTTCGCCGGGATAACCGAAGATCAAGTTGAATGTTACGCGTATGCCTGCCTGGCGGCACTTCCGCGCCGCTTCATACATGTCGGGGATGTGCTGGTGCGCCTTATTCATATGGCGCAAGACCTCGGGAGATGCCGATTCGGTTCCGAAGCCAATGTGGCTGACGCCGCTGGCCCCCAGCAGCCGGACCTCTTCGTCGCTCATTCGACACAGAAGGTCGGTGGAGGCCTGAAAGGTCCAGCGGAAGCGCACTCGCTGGTCCAAGAAACCGCGAGCGATGGCTACTGCGCGGCGCACATCAACCAGGAAATTCGAATCGATCAGCGCCACTTGATCCAGCCGGTGCCGGCCGGCAAGATCCGTTACTTCCTGCACCACCTGGTCGACGCCGTAAGGGTTGAACCGCCGGTTGTAAAATACCGTGTCGGTGCAATACGTGCACGCGTAGGGACAGCCGATGCTGGTACCGTAGGGCAGTTTGCGCTCGCCGCTCGATCGCTCGTACGCATCCCAATCCACCAAGTCGTAAGCTGGGGGCGGCAGTTGCGAGATGGGCATCGCGGGACGGTCGGGATTGCGATGGATGCGGCCTTGCGGTTTGAACCAGCAGCCCGGGATCAGATCCAGGCCTTGGCGCCGGTCCAAACGATTCAGAATCTCAACCAGCGCCTGCTCGCCTTGATGCCGGACGACGATGTCGACGAAGTCTTCGCCCAGAGTTTGATGCGTCAGCAGGCTGGGATGCCACCCGCCGTAGATGATGGGCAGACCGGGGCGCAGCGTGCGGACCAACTCGCTGGCTTCGATGGCTTGGCGGATCATAGGTCCGGTGAGTAAGGAAACGCCGAAGCACATGCAGTCCTGAATTTCGCACTGGATGGTGGCTAAGTAGCTGCGGTCCAGCGCGCCATCGATGATTTTGGGGTTGTAGCCGGCGGCGCGAACCGATCCAGCGAGGCTCAGCAGGCCCAACGGCGGACCCAGCAGTTTGCCCGCGTACGGCGGGAGAAAAAGAACTACGTCACGTGCTGCCATGAACTCGCTAGCCTGCTATTGCGAACGAGGGAGCGCTCCCAGGCGCGCCCTCTATTTACACTACCGCCCGGACCGGCGCGGCTTGGTGAATTTTTTGTAAACAAATGAGCCGGGCGGTCCCGCCGGCCCGACGGCGGCCCTATAATTCATGTGGATACGTGAGCATGCGTCGCCAGAGGTCTTGCCAGTGAGATCGACCAAAAAAATTGTTTTTTTCTTTCCGGCTTTTTCCAGCAAAGAAGCAACCGCCCCACTGGGAATCTTAGCCGTGGCTACGCCGTTGCTGCGCGCCGGCTATGAGTGCGTGCTGATCGACTCCACGATTACGCCCAACTTCAGAAAGCGCGTCATCGAGGAACTCGCGGACGCGCTGTGCCTGGCAGTATCGCTGGTCACGGGCCCAATGATCAAGGAGACGGTGGAGATCGCGAAAGAAGTGAAGCGGCGGTATCCGCGCGTGCCCGTGGTGCTAGGCGGCTGGCATCCTTCGCTGCTGCCGGACCAGACCTTAGCGGCGGCGTATGTGGATGCCGTAGTGATCGGGCAGGGCGAAGATACATTTCTGGAGCTGGTCCAGCACATCGAGGCGGGCGAGTCGTTCGAAGGAATCCAGGGCGTGGGTTACAAGGAAGACGGCCGGCTGATTTTCAATGCGCCCAGGCCGATGAGGCCGATTCGCGATCTGCCGCCGAAAGCGTATGAACTAGCCGATTTCGACGCCTACGAACGCGCCTGCGGGCGCCGATGGGCCATGTATGCGACCAGCCTGGCTTGTCCTTACAACTGCTCTTATTGCACGAACGCGGGCGTCTACGGCCGCAAGTGGAATGCCCTGCCGGCCGAACAAGCAGCCGAGGAGATGACGGATCTGGCGCGGCGTTACAATATCGAGACCATTTGGATTGCCGACGACAATTTTCTGGTGGATCGCGAGAATGCACTTGGCATCGCGGAAGGTCTAATACGCCGCAACGCCGGTGTCGAGTGGTACGTCCAGGCTTCTACAAACCTGGTGATCCGCTTCAGCCTGGATGAGCTAAAGCTGCTGCGCCGCGCCGGTCTGACGCAGGTCTCGCAAGGCGCCGATTCAGGGTCGCTGAAAGTCATGCGGTTGATGAACAAAGATTTTCAGAAGCTGGAGACGATTTACGCCGCTGCCGAAAAACTGCACCAGGCCGGAATCCGGCCGTCCTTCAACATGATCTTCGGTTTCCCGGGCGAAGAGGACAAGGACCGCCGCGAATCGATCCAACTGATCATGAATATTTGCCGGCGCTATCCGGGCGCCGAGTTTTGGACGAATCTGTTCACGCCGTATCCGGGCTCGCCGGTTATGAAGCAGGCGTTTGAGCTGGGCATACAGGTGCCGAAAACCTTGGAGGGCTGGGTGGATTTCTTCCCGCGCTACACGCGCCTTCCGTGGCACAACGATGCCAAGCACAACGAGATTCAAACCATGCGCGAATATTTGCGCGTGGCGTTCAATCGCGTTCCGATCATGAAGCAGCGGCAGCACCCGGTCAGCCGCGCAGTTCACAAACTCATCAGCTTTCCGGCGCGGTGGCGGCTGGATCACGATTATTATAAATATCCGGTGGAACTCTGGCTGAAGAATACGGCCGCGCGCGTGTTTGCGCCTCCGGAAGCGCGCGTCGATCCCCATCCACTCGCGGAACCTGCCACGTGCTGATCCTGCTCACTCACGCCAATCACCTGTGGTTCGACGCCAAGCAGGCGCGGAAAATGCAGCCGTATCCGCCGCTGCAGACCTTGATTGCGGCAGCGCTGCTAAGGCAAGCGGGATGCCAGGTCGCATTCTTGGATGCGACCTTCGACTGCGATTTCCAAGCCGCGCTGGCACGGCTCCGTCCGGATCTGGTGGTGGTGTGCGAGGATCATTTCAATTTCCTCACCAAGATGTGCTTGCTGAAGAACCGCGAACTGGCGTTCTCCATGGCACGGGCCGCCGCTGTACCGGCGGTGGTTGCAAGTTCTGACGCGTCGGATCATGTGCGCGAGTATTTGGACGCGGGTTTTCGCGGCGTGATCCTAGGCGAAGTGGAGAACACGCTGCTAGCTTTGGCCTCGTCCGCGGAATCGGACTGGAGCGGAATTGCGGGTCTGGCTTTCAAGGATGCCGAAGGCGCCGTGCATTATCCTGTCCCGCGCCAGCCCAGCAAGAATTTAGATGCGCTGCCTCAGCCTGCCTGGGACCTGATAGATATCGAACGTTACCGCCGGGCCTGGACGGAGGCGCACGGATTTTTCTCACTCAACATGGTGTCGAGCCGCGGCTGTCCGTATCGCTGCAACTGGTGCGCGAAGCCGGTATATGGGAACACTTATCATTACCGCGCGCCGCAGCTAGTCGCCCAAGAGATGCTGCATTTGAAGACGCGCTACCGGCCGGATCGCATCTGGTTCGCCGATGACATTTTTGGTTTGTCTGCGCAATGGGTCCGGCGGTTTGCCGACGAGGTGGAGCGGTTCGGTGCGCAATTGCCGTTCAAGATGCAATCGCGTTGCGACCTGATGACGCGCGAGACCGTTGGGGCGCTCCGGCGGGCCGGATGCGCCGAGGTGTGGATGGGCGTGGAATCCGGATCGCAGCGAATTCTGGACGCGATGGAAAAAGGCACGCGGGTCGAGCATATCTATGAAGCGCGCGAAAATCTGCGCCGCCACGGGATTCGCGCCTGCTTCTTTCTGCAGTTCGGATATTTGGGCGAAACGCACGAAGATATTGAACAGACGGTGCGCATGGTCCGGGAGACCAAGCCCGACGATATCGGAGTGTCGGTCTCGTATCCTTTGCCGCGGACTAAGTTCCATAGCCTGGTGGCGAATCAGCTCGGCGCGAAGAAAAATTGGTCGGAAAGCGGCGACCTGGCGGTGATGTTTCGCGCGGCGCAGTCCAGCGATTTCTATCGCCGGCTCGCGGACTCTTTGCATTCGGAAGTGAAGTCATGGACCTCCTCCTGACGCACGGCTACTTTCTGAACGAAGATCCGAAGGAGCTTCAGATCATGAAGCCCTATGCGCCGCTGGGGATTCTCTACCTTTCGTCGCACCTTCGGGCGCGCGGGTTTGATGTCGAGATCTACGATTCCACTTTTGGTTCGCGTCACGAGCTGTTCGGCATTCTGGAACAGGGGCCGCCGGCCACTCTGGGCGTTTATGGCAATCTGTTGACGCGGCGCAACGTCCTGGAAATCGCCGCGAAGGCCCGTCAATGCGGTTGGCGAGTGATTCTCGGAGGTCCCGAGCCCGCGAACTACGCGCACGAATACCTTAATGCGGGTGCGGATGTTGTTGTGCAAGGCGAGGGCGAGATCGTTCTGGAGCACCTTCTTGCTGCTGGAACGGCCGGAGCCGCGCTCGCTAGCATCGACGGAATCATTTTTCGGGAACCTGACGGGCAGGTAGTTCGGACCGCTCCGGCCGCCCAGATCCGAGACCTGGACGCGCAAGCCTGGCCGGATCGTGAGCGAATCGATCTTAACCGCTACCTGCGAGCCTGGCGCGAACGCCACGGAGTGGGATCCGTTTCGCTGATCACCGCGCGCGGCTGCCCGTATCATTGCCGCTGGTGCAGCCATTCGACATTCGGCAAGACGCACCGGCGCCGCTCGCCAGAATCGGTGGCGAACGAAGCCGACTGGATCGTGAATCGTTACCAGCCTGAGATGCTGTGGTATGCCGACGACGTGTTTACGATCCATCCCGGCTGGCTGTTCGAGTATGCCCGCCAGATGCAGCGCCGCGGGTTGCGCGTTCCGTTCGAGTGCATCACGCGCGCCGACCGTCTGAATCCGCGGATCGCCGGCACGCTGGCCGAACTGGGGTGCTTCCGCGTGTGGATTGGCTCGGAAAGCGGCTCGCAGCGCATCCTGGATGCGATGCAGCGGGGCGTGAAGGTGGAGCAGGTGCGCCAGGCGGTCGCCTGGTGCAAGGCGAATGGAATCCAGACCGGGATGTTCCTGATGTGGGGCTATGACGGCGAAGAACTGACCGATATCGAAGCTACGGTGGACCACGTCAAAGCGTGCCGGCCCGACGTTTACTTGACCACCGTTTCTTATCCCATCAAAGGCACTCCGTATTTCGACCAGGTATCGGACAAATTGGTGCGGATTCGAGATTGGCAGGATAGTACGGATCGCGACTTCACGATTCGTGGCCGGCACTCGCGCCGATTCTATGGCTTCGCCGATGAATTACTGAAGGCGGAAATGGCGGCTGACGCGGATCGAAGCGCCGCCGCGCGGCAAGGTCTGCAGTCCGCGTATTGCGAGGTGGAGGCATGAGCGGAACGGCCTTCGACCAGCTGGCGCCGACGTACGATGCGGTCTGGACCGATGCGCCGCGCGGGCGCGCGCAACGGGACCGGGTCTGGCGCGATATCGATCCGCTGTTTCGTTCCGGCGATCACGTTTTAGATCTTGGCTGCGGCACTGGCGAAGATGCCGCCCACTTGGAGTCGAAGGGTGTGCACGTGCACGCGATCGATGCGTCCGCTGAAATGATACGCGTCGCGAACACGCGCGGCGTTCAAGCTCAGCTCCTCCGGATTGAGGATCTGGGCCAACTGGATCGGCAGTATGACGGCGCGATCTCGAATTTCGGGGCGCTCAATTGCGTGGCGGATCTTCCGGGCGTGGGGCTGCACCTGGCGAGACTCATCCGGCCAGGCGGGTGGCTGGCGATTTCTATTATGCCGGCGGTTTGTTGGGCCGAAATTCTACGATTCCAATTTCGCCGCCTGCGCGGAACCGCGCAATGGCGCGGAATGCGCGTGTATTATCCTTTCGCCCGCGCAGTGATTCGGGCCTTTCCTGGATTTACGCTGGTGCGCCGCCGCTCGCTGGCCTGGGGCGACCACTGTTTTTATCTGTTCATCAGGAAGTAGAATATGCAAGCCACCGCGCGCCAACAATTCCTGAACGACTACGCCAAGATCCGCATGGCCGAGGGCCGCGGGTCGGACGATCCGGCGTACTATCGCGCCCTGCCCTACCGCGATCTGACCGGAAAGAATTCGGAGCAATGGTTGATCCGGGCGCGCAGCTACCGGTATTTCGAGACGAAGATCTTGGGGAAACGCCCATTAGACATTCTCGATCTTGGGGCGGGAAACTGCTGGATGTCTTATCGGCTCGCGCTGCGGCAGCATCGCCCGGTGGCTTTGGACATTTTCGCCGACGGCGCTGACGGGTTAGCGGCGGCGCGGCATTATCCAACGCCTTTTCACCGTGTCGAAGCCGAATATGACCGGCTCCCGTTCGAAAGCGGCCGGTTCGATCTGGTGATTTATAACTCTTCGATCCACTATTCCAGCGACTATGGCCGCACGCTGGCGGAAGCGCGGCGAGTACTGCGCCCGCAAGGACGCGCGGTAATCATGGACTCGCCCATTTACCGCGAGCGCGAGCACGGCGAACTAATGCGCTCCGAACGTCACGCGTATTTTGAACAGACTTACGGGTTCCGTTCCGACCACCTTGAGAGCATCGAGTATTTCGATTACCTCATGCTACAGCAACTGTCCCGCGATCTCCGGATCCGCTGGGAGGTCCACCGCCCCTGGCTCGGTCTGGCCTGGCATCTGCGCCCGTGGAAAGCGCGGTTGCGCGGCACCCGGCCGCCGTCCCGGTTTTGGATTCTGGTTGCGAGGTTCCAGCCGAGGTTGCAGCAATGATGATTGCTTTGCTGCACCCGCGCGCCACGCGGCCTAAAAACCGGCGCTTCCCGCTCTCGATTCTCGCCATCGCGGCTGTGGTGGAGGGCAAGGAAGATTATGCCATCGTCGACGGCAATATAGACCCGGATCCCGGCCAATCGCTCGACCGTCTGATGCGCGAGAAGCCGGCGGATGTTTTAGCCGTGTCCGTGATGCCCGGGCCGCAAATGGTCGCCGCGATTCCGCTGTGCCGCGAATTTCGAAAAAAATATCCCAAGGTTCCTATCGTCTGGGGCGGCTATTTTCCATCTGTATATGCTGACGCGACATTGAACGCGCCCTATGTCGATTACGCGGTGCGCGGCCAGGGCGAGGACACTTTTCTCGAACTGCTCGAAGCGCTGAAGCAGAACGGGTCGCGATATGCCGCGCTGTCACGTATTCGCGGGCTGTCGTACAAGGACCAGTTCGGGCTGCATGTGCACAACCCCGAGCGGCCTATGCGTTCGCCGGGCGATTTTCCGTGGTTCCCATATCATCGCCTGGCCGAACCGGAGAAATATATTCTGCCGACCTTCCTCGGCTCCCGCACCGTGGTGCATCAAGCCAGTTTCGGATGCCCGTATCGCTGCAAATTCTGCGGTGTCGTGCCGGTTTCGGGCGGCCGGGAAAAGATGGAGCCGCCGGAGCGCACTGCGGCCATTTTGGACCATCTGCAACGGCGCTACGGCATTAATGCCGTTCAGTTTTACGACAATAATTTTTTCCTGCGCGAGGATCACGCGCGCGAATTTGCCGACCGCCTCGCGCCGCTCAATCTGCGCTGGTGGTCGGAAGGCCGCATCGATGCGGTGCTGCGTTATTCGGATGCTACCCTGCGCGCTCTGCGCCGCGCCGGATCTGCGATGATCTTTTTCGGCGCTGAATCGGGATCCGATTGGGTGCTCAAGCAGATGAACAAGCAGATTACAAGCCGGCAAATTCTCGATCTGGCCGCGCGCATCCGCGAGTTCGATATCGTTCCCGAGTTCGCTTTTATCCTGGGGAACCCGCAAGAGCCCGACCGCGATACACGCGAAGCAATTGCGTTCATCCGCAAAGTGAAACGCATCAATCCCGACGCCGAGATTATCGTGCAGCACTACATCCCGACGCCCCATCCCGACGGCATGTATGGGGACGTGGAGGAGCACATCCAATTCCCGCAGACGCCGGAAGAGTGGGCCACCGACCGCTGGTATAAATTCACGACCCGCATCGATCCGCACCTGCCGTGGCTACCCCGGCGAGTCAAGCGCCGTATCGACGCTTTCGAGTTGGTGGTTAACTCGCGCTGGCCGACCATCCAGGACATCCATTTGCCGCAGTGGGGGCGCACTCTGCTCAGTTCGCTCTCGAGCTGGCGCTACGCGTTCGGCGTCTACGATTATCCTGTCGAGCTTCGCTGGGCACAAAAGTTGGTAAACTTGCGCAAGCCGCGGTTTGAGAGCCTCTAATGGTGGTCTCGGCAAGCGAAGGATACCGGTTGTGGGCGCCGACGTATGACCGGGGCCTGAATCCGGTAGTCGCGCTCGAATCGCGCATTCTGTGCGGCCGCTTGGGCGACCTCAGCGGCAAGCGCGTGTTGGACGTCGCCTGTGGCACCGGGCGCTGGGCCAAGTATGCGCGCGATCATGGCGCGAACGTACTCGGGATTGACCGCTGCGCCGAGATGCTGCAGCGCTGCCCGGTTCGTGCTGTGCTGGCCGATGCCGGCTTGATGCCCGTTGCTCGCGAATGGGCCGATATTACGATCTGCGCGCTGGCGTTCGGATATCTCGATTCACCGATGCGCGAGCTGATTCGCGCAACTAAGCGCGGCGGGTCCATCTTGGTGTCGGACGTGCACCCCAAGGCGCTTGACCGGCAATGGAAGCAATCCTTCCGCAGAGACTCGCAGATCTATGAGATCCAGCACCGCCGCTATGACCTCTGCGAACTGCTCCAAACGGACGGGCTTCGGTTGGCCGCGTTTTTCGAGCCCACTTTCGGTCCACCGGAATTAGCCATCTTTCGCCGCGCCGGAAAGGAATCGTCGTTCGCGGAAATGTCCGAAGTGCCCGCCGTGTTCGTGGCACATTGGATCAAGCTGTGAGGGCAGCGCCGCTGCCGCCGGTAGTCGAACACCTGCCAATACTAATCCTGTATCCGCACTCTCGCTGCAACTGCCGCTGTGTGATGTGCGACATCTGGAAAACTGATCGAAGCGACGAAATCGCTGTGGCTGAAATGGAGCGGCACCTCGCGCATATCCGGCTCCTGGAAACGCGCTGGGTGGTATTTTCCGGCGGCGAGCCTCTGATGCACTCGGATTTGTTTCGCCTGTCGGCCCTGCTGCGCCGGGAGGGGATTAGAACTACGCTCCTCAGCACGGGTCTGCTGTTGGAGCGATATGCGCGACGCGTTGCAGAGAGCCTCGACGAGGTCATCGTTTCACTCGACGGCCCGCCTGAAATTCACGACCGTATCCGGCGCGTTCCGCGCGCATACGAACTGCTGGCAGCGGGCGTGGTAGCGCTGAGGGCGTATGACGCGCAGTTTCCCATCTCCGCCCGGTCCACCATCCAGCGCCTGAACCACGCGCACCTGGTTGAGACTATCTGCGCGGCGAAAAAACTTGGCCTCAATTCCATTTCGTTTCTGGCGGCGGACGTCACGTCGGCCGCTTTCAACCGCGCGCTGGTCTGGCCGCTGGAACGTCAGAACGAAGTGGCCCTGGCGGCCGAAGAAGTCCCGGCGCTCGAATCGCAAATCGAGGCGTTGATCCGCGCGAACGATCCGTTGGTGCTGGAGAGCCCCGAAAAATTGCGCCGGATCGTGCGTCATTTTAAGGCGCACCTCGGGTTAGATACTCACCAGGCGCCGCGCTGCAATGCTCCTTGGGTTTCGGCCGTCATGGAAGCGGACGGAACCTTGCGGCCTTGCTTCTTTCACGCGCCAGTCGGGAACGTGCGCGAACAATCTCTGGCCGGCGCCCTGAATAGCGATGCCGCGCGCACATTCCGCGCGAACCTCGACGTCGCGAGCGACCCCACCTGCCGGCGGTGCGTTTGCTCGCTCCATTGGGATTCCGAAAGAGCTGCTAGGCGGTAGCCGCTCGTTCGGCGGGATCGAAGCAGACAGGCAACCGCGCCGGGCCGTGTACGTGCAGCGCTTTTCGCGGCTCCCACGGTTCGGCGCTCTGAAGCCTTACATTCGTGGCGCACGCCAAGAGTTGGGTCAACGCCACGCGCGCCTCCAGACGCGAAAGTGGCGCACCCAAGCAAAAGTGAATCCCGTGGCCAAACGCGATGTGCGGATTCGGCTCTCGCGCTATATGAAACCTCCGAGGCTCGGGAAATTGCTGCGGGTCGCGATTCGCCGAGCCAATCACGGGCAGCACCAGCTTCCCAGCCGGAATCCTTTGGCCGTGCAGTTCCACCTCGCGTCGGGTCACGCGAAACATCCACTGCACCGGAGAGCGGAATCGCAGCACTTCCTCGATGGCCGAGACCAGCAGACCTGGCGCCTTACGCAGTGTATCGAGCTCCTCGGGATATTCAATGAAGCAGAGGATGGCATTGTTGAGCAGGTTGGTGGTGGTCTCGGTGCCCGCCACTAAAAGCAGCTGGAAGAATCCCAAGAGTTCGTCGTCGGACAAGCGATCGCCATCCACCTCAGCGTCGGCCAGCTTTGTGAGTAAGTCGTCGGCGGGAGCGCGGCGCCGGTTTTCCAGGACCTGTGTGAAATAGGCGCGCATATCCGTCATCGCCGCTGCGTACTCGCCCGCGACTGACTGCAGCACCTCCGGGCTCGCTCCGGCTGCGTAGCTGAGCTTCAGGACCGCATCGCCCCAACCCCGGAACCGCGGCCAATCGGAGGTCGCGACGCCGAGCATTTCCGCGATGACCATCATGGGAAGCGGTACCGAGAAATCAGCCGCCAAATCCATTTCCCCACGCTCGAGTACCGCGTCCATCAGCTGTCGCGAGATTTCCCGTATGCGCGGCTCCAGGCCCGCTACCACGGCCGGCGTGAACGCGCGCGAAATCAGCCCTCGCAACTTGGAATGGCGCGGTTGATCGGAAAAGATCAGCCATTTCGAGATCACCGGCGCGGGCGTAACGCTGGAGCTGAAGGCCTCGTGATCGGTCAGCACTCGCTTTGCGCCAGCATAGTCAAACACCATCCAGGCATCAGACTGCGGATTGCGAAGCAATGGCCATTGGCTGCGGATTTGATCATACAAAGGAAATGGATTGCGGCGTGTCTCGTCGGACAAGAAATCGAGCATGGGCAGCCTCCCTGGAGCGCACTCAGACACACTACACGCGCTTGAGCCTGTCGATAGACGACGCTAGCGCCAGCTTTGTTTCGCCTGCAGGACTAGTTGCCCGAACCGGTGGAGGACGCAGGCCGGACCGTCGGATACTTGATTCCCAACTGCTCGAGGTACGTGCCGTATTTCGATGGATCGTAGTAGTACGCCTTCATCTTCGGCCGGTACTGCTCCATCGTTTTCTGATTTAGCCAAATCGCAGGCTGGTCGTTGGGCCGCAGGAATGTTGTGTAGTGCTGGTCTTTGTTCTGGACCTTGTCGAAATACTCGTGGGCCTGCTGCACGAGTTCCGGGTGCAACAGGATGTCCAGCATGGTCATGGCTTGGACTTTCGCGCCCGCGATCACGCCTTTGTGCGCAATCGGTGTGGCCATCGAGATGGCGTTAGCCCAGTTGTGGCCCGGGCCCCCAGGAATGTTGGATGGATAGCTAAGCCGGACGGTGGGCACGGCCCAGGAAACATCGCCAATATCGTCCGAACCGCCGCCGGTCGGGCCGACCCCGAACCCTTCGTCTCCGTCTCCACCGTTTTCGCCCGCCGCGCGAGGAGCCCGCAGTTCCGGAACTTTTGTTGCGAGACCCCGAACCGGAACCTTCAGCTCACGTTGCAGAGCCTTGGCCAGCGTTTGATCGTCTTCGGACCACTGCGGTAACCCGACTTTTTTGATGTTCTCGTACATTGCCTCGGCGACCGGCTTATTGAAGTACGCGGTCCATGCGCTGCCCAGCAGGCGCGAGGTGTAGGTGGTGTCGGTCATAAGCGTTGCGGCCTGCGCCATGTTGTCGCCGATGTGCCACAAATTCATGATGTGGTCGTAGTCGGCTTCGCGGAAGTAATACCACACGGCGGCGTTGGGCGGAACGACATTGGGTTGATCGCCGCCATTCGTGATCACGTAATGGACGCGCGTCGCCAGGCGCAGGTGTTCGCGCCGAAAATTCCAGCCCACGTCCATCAGTTCCACCGCGTCCAGGGCGCTGCGCCCGCGCCACGGCGCGCCTGCCGCATGCGCGCTTTCGCCTTTGAACATGTACTCCACCGAAACCATGCCGTTTCCTCCGCCGGGTCCGTACGCCGTGCTCAGATTGGCGCCCACGTGCGTGAACAGCACCACATCGACATCTTTGAAGAGACCGGCGCGGACATAGTAGGCTTTGGTGCCCAGCAGCTCTTCGGCAACGCCCGGCCACAGCTCGATGGTGCCCTTCAGGTGTTCGCGCTCCATCACTTGCTTTACGGCGAGCGCGGCCAGGATATTCAGCGGCACGCCGGAATTGTGCCCCTCGCCGTGTCCGGGAGCGCCCTCGATGATCGGCTCGTGCCACGCCACGGCGGGCTTCTGCGAAGCTTGCGGGATGTCGTCTATGTCGGACCCTAGCGAAATTACCGGTTTTCCTTCGCCCCAGGTCGCAAGCCAGGCGGTCGGGATGCCGGCCACGCCGCGCTGGATTTTAAAACCTTCCTTCTCCAGAAGGCCTGTGAGATATTTCGATGTCTCGAACTCCTGGAATCCCAGTTCGCCGAAACTGAAGACGCTGTCCACCATCACTTGCGCCTGCTTCTTCATGCCGTCGATCTGCCCAGCCAGATCGGCTTTCATGCCGGCTTCTTTCTCTGGCGAGACCTTGTTCTGGCCAAACAAGCACAAACTGGAAACCAGCACCAGCGCGAAACCCTTGTACATCGTGAGTTTTCCTTTCATTAGGTACAGTCTACGCCCCTTGAGAGCGCCGTGTGCCCGGGCCGCCCGAAAGCGCCCCCGCAGCCGCCTCAAATCGCAACCGAGCACCGATTTGCTCACACTAATTTGCTAACAGAGGCATTCGAGCCGCGTAGGATATACTGTACCTTGCCACAGATAGCGTACGTGCCTGTCTTGGCGAGGGAATCCATTCGAACGGTTCGGTCGCAAACGACAAACCGGAGGGAGAAGCAATGAAAACGACAATTGCGGTTGCATTCGGGGCGCTGGTGCTTGCGGCGAGCGCAGTCGCGCAAAACAACGAAGAACTCATCGATCGGGCGTTGACGGCCGTACCTCGCCAGGCGCGCGACGGCGCGACGGTGATCAAATGGAAGTCCGACTTCACCTACGAAACCATCAAGAAGGGCACGAACAAATGGGTCTGTTACGACCGTTCGGACCTTCCCGGCCGGCAGCCTTTCGCCGTCCAGTGCACCAGCCTGGCGAATCTCCCGCGGGTTGCGCAGAATCGCAAGTTCGAAATGATGGCCGACAAGAATGCACGGCAGGCCGCGATTGATGCCGCCGAAAAAGACGGAACGCGCATCAAGCCCGAGTTCGGATCGGTGTTCATTTCGATGAATGGTCCGGACCAGGAGCACGCCCGCCCGCACACCACGATCGCCGTTCCCGGCGCCACCAAGGAATCGCTCGGATTGCCGGATAACCCCGGCCAGGGCGGTGCATGGCTGATGAATCCGGGTACTAGCACGGCGCACATCATGACGCCCGGCAGCTAGGCCGGACATCCGAGAACGTCCGCTATTTTAGTTCGCCGCAACGCGCTGATAGCGATGCACCGGCGGCGGCACGGGTGAGTCCGCGCCTTTCACGCTCTTCCAGATGATCGCGTTGAGCAGCCCCGGCGCGTTACGATCCACATCGTCGAAGTCCATCTTCTGCGACTCTTTCGCGCCCCATGCCAGCTTCGTGTTCTTGGCATTCAGATCCACTTGCGGCGGCAGGCTATTGAACGGTGTCAGATCCTGCTTCGTTCCGAACGAGGCGTACATAGGCGTCGCTGCCGCATCGTACTGGCTCATCGGCGGCAGGCCCAGCAACAGCTCCATCGTCCTCAGCATGGAACTGGTCGTGTACAGCGTGCTGTCCACTTTTTCGCGGCGGATGTAAGGGCTGATCACCAAGCCGGCCGTGCGGTGAGCATCTACATGGTCCGGACCGTCCTGCGCATCGTCTTCGATGATGAAGATCGCCATCTCCGGCCAATAGCGGCTGTGCGACACCCGCTCTACGATCATCCCGACTGCCAAGTCGTTGCTGGCCACCATGGCCACTGGCGCGTAGCTACCCGGACGCGTGCCGTTCGTATGATTCTCCGACAAGGCCATCACCATGAAGTTCGGCAGGCGCTTATTCGGATCGTTGCTGTCATAGTTCTTCTCGTACTGATCGAACTCGCGTATGAACTCAGCCGCATTCTCCGTATCGCGGACGGCCATTCTCTTAAATCCAGGCGCGACGTGCCCAGCCAAGCCTTGCGCATTGGGCGACGCTTCCATGGTTGTTCCGTCGCTCACGCGGGTGGCGTACTCACCGTAGCTCCGATATGTGAGGCCTTTTCTGCGAGCCGCATCCCAGATGTTGCCGGCGCTGGGAACATACGCGGCATTGCGATCTGACTTGCTATGGCCGCCATACGTGATCGGCCACTGTTTTTCATTCGCGTCGGTCGCGTAGGCGGCGTTGGACCAGGAGTGTCCGTCTTCGCTAACCTCGCCATCGCAGTAAAGATTGTCGAGCAGCACGTATTGATCGGCCAGCGCATGCTGGTTGGGCGTTACTTTGCGGCCGAAAATCGTCAGGCGCGCATCGCCGTTGCCGCGCTGCATGTCCCCAAACACCTGGTCATAGGTGCGGTTTTCCTTAATGATGTAAAGAATATGCTTGATGGCGGATCCTGCTCCCACGTTCGAGGGAACGATGCTGGGTTCGCGCGGCTCTTTTGCCTGGACAAGCAACTCATCGTTGTACGGCGTGTTTTGGTAAACTTTCGCGGTAAACTGCTTCAGCTCGGCGCGCAGATTCGCCACGCTGACAATTTCCACACTGCCCTTCTGCAGGCTCTTGATGCTGCCCTTGCCTTCCGGCCCGTCGGGCAGTGGACTGTGCGGGCCGCGAATATTAGAATAAGAACCGCTGCCTTTGCTGTTGCCGATATAGAGCGTCTGCTGCCTAGGCAGGAATGCAAGAGCGGAAGGATACCAGCCGCTGGGAATGAATCCCAACACTTCGGTCTTGCCGCGCTGAGCGACATTCACCACTGCGATATCGTTGTTATCGGCATTGGCGACGTACAACAGGTTGTTGGCACGATCCAGAGCCAGCGCGTTTGGCGTGGAACCTTCGGGCGCGTGCGGGAATAGCGTTGTTGAAATTTTCTCGATTACAGACCTGGTCTTGGTGTCGATCACGGTTACGGTGTCGTCGTTTGAGCACGCGACGAACAGCCGGCCGTCCGGAGAAAGCGCCATTTGATTGGGATTCTCTCCCACAGCGATGCTCGCCACAACTTTCAGCGCCGCCGTATCGATCACGCTGACGGACTGGCTGGCCAGATTGGAAACGTACAGCCAGCGCCCGTCCTCGCTCGGAACTAGATCATAGGGAATCAGGTCCACCGGAATGCGCCCCATCAGCTTCCCGGAACCGGTGTCGAACGCCACGATGTTGCCGGTTCCAAATCCAGTGCCGCGATTGGCGGCGTACAGAATGTTCTTCTTGGGATGATGCGCTACGCCGGACCAGAAGAGCTCGGACTTGTCGATCGTTTCCTCGAGCGTGCCGGACGGTTCGGTGGAGAGCCGCCCATTGGCATAGTTGAAGACGTAAATGGGCGCCCGGGTGGGATTGCGATCACCGTCGGCGTTGCCTCCGGATACGTAGAGCCGTTTTCCATCTGGGCTCCACGCCATGCCGTACCAGGCCGATTTGAGTGGGATCCGCTGTACCGCTTCTTCAATTTTCGTATCGATAACCACCAAGCCGTGCGGATTGAACCCAGCCTGCATCGCAATGACGGCCGCTCCGTCCGGAGCTACCACGGTGTTGAGCACCATGTCCTCGGCCGGAATCGATTTGCCCGCCGGCGTAAGGCGCCATCCATTCGGCAACCCATAGGCTCCCGACATGGCTTGTGGAACGTTTTGCGCGGACGTCATTGCCACCGCGCACGAAAACATCACGATTCGGAATACTCGCATAGTTTCTCAGAGTATAGCTGTGTTCGATGGCTCTTCCGTCACGGAATTGTTTCATTTGTGTGACACGCGCCTTCCGGCATCCGTCGAACGGGAGTACAATTGCGCCATGGCAAACCGTGTCATGAACCGAACGTCCCGCCGGAATTTTCTCGCATCAACGGCCGCTGCGGCAGGATGCGCCACGCTACTGCGCCCGGCTGCGGCCGCCACCGCCGAACCTAAGCTGCAGGGCATCTTCCCGATTATGCAGACGCCATTCACCGGCTCGGGCGCGCTCGATTTGGAAACCATCGCGCGTGAGGTGCAGTTCCTGCATCGCGTCGGAGCGCAGGGCATGACTTGGCCCCAGATGGCGAGCGAATGGCCGCAATTGACCTTCGACGAACGCCTCGCGGGCGCCGAAAAAATCGTAGGTACGAACAAGGCGGCGGACCCGCAGACGCGGCCCGCGGTGGTGATCGGGGTTCAAGCCAACGATATTGAGACGGCGGTTAAGTACGCGCGCCACGCCGAGAAAATCGGTCCCGACGCGATCATCGCCATCCCGCTCGATCAGGGCAAGGATGAAGCCAAGCAGATCGAATACTATTCCGCCATTGGCGAGGCGTGCAGCCGCCCTCTGATCGTGCAAACGGTGGGAAATATGAGCGTCGATCTGGTGCTGCGAATGGCCAAACAAATTCCCACCTTGCGCTACGCCAAGGATGAAGCGGGCGCGACCCTTCCCCGCTTGACCGACTACGCCAAACGCGGCCAGATTATGCGCGGCGTATTCACCGGCAAGCATGGACCCACGTTCTTGGATGAACTGGCGCGCGGCGCTTGCGGCAACATGCCCGCCGCCGGATTCGCGGACCTTTACGTCGCATCCTGGACGGCCTGGACGGCCGGCCAGCACGATCAAGCCATGGACATCTTCAGCAAAACACTCCTGCTGATCACTCAGGCACAGGCCTACGGTGTTCCGGGGCAGAAATACATGCTGCAATTACGCGGCGTGTTTACGAATACGAAGAGCCGCAGGCCAGAGGCTGGCGGCCAAATGCTGGACGACGAAGCCAAGGAAGCGATCCGCCGGACAATGGGTTACGTCAAGCCTTGGCTGAAGGCGTAGCGCACCGGCTTGCTTACACCGGAAGCAGCGCGCGCGCCTTTTCCTTGAGATATAGAGGCAAGGCACGCGCGATCAGGCCGCGCTTTAGCTCGCCGTAGCTGATCGCACCTGTCGCATACATGGCGAGAATCTCGGCCAGTTTTGGGCTTCGCGCAGCTGCGCTGACGATACGATCCACGCGGCCGGCATCCGTCATCAGTAGCCGCTGAATGTCGACGCTTTTGGACAACTCCGCACCGATTTCGCGCTTCCATGAGGCCTCGTAGGCGCGCAGCGCCTGGCCATCAAATTGGCCGCGGCGAACCGCTTGCGCGGCGGTTCGTCCCGCATGCTCGCCACTCACCATGGCGTAATAGATGCCTTCCGCCGTGAACGCATTGACAAACGCGCCCGCATCCCCGGCCACGAGCAAACGATCTGTATAGGTCCGCTTCAGCGGCCCCGAAATCGGAAGAGGAAACGCGCGAAAATTCCGTTCATTCGATGTACCTTCCACGAGCCCTTTCGATTTCAGCTCCTCGGTGAACGCTTGATGGTAGGAATAGTGCTTGCCGCGCAATTGTGAAAGATAGTAATCCAGCTTGAACCCGACGCCTAAGTTCAGGAATTCGGTCTTCGGGAAAACATAGCCGTATCCGTACTGAGCCTGCAGCCGGTAATAAACGTACATCCGGTCGCGCTCGTGAACCTTTAGCTCGGCGTACGGCGTCTCCTCCATCATGTCGATGGCGTAATCGCTTTGAACCTTTCCGGCGCGCAACCCAGCGGCCCGCGCGACCACGCTGTTCGCGCCATCGCATCCGATCACCACGCGGCACGCGTATTCTTTCATTTCGCCTGCCACCTCGGCCGAAACGACCGCTCGCTCACGCTCAATCGAGATTTTGCGGATCAGCGCGCCCGGCCGGTACTCCACGTGTGCCCGTGCTAACGAAAGGAGCAGATCGTCGAACTGGCACCGCCGAATCATGGCGTAGAGCGGCTGGTCTGACTCGTAGTCGACAGCGGAGCCATCGGGCGACTCGAAGTACACCTTGCTTACCCAGTTGGTGGGAATTTTCTGCAGGGCATCTTTGAGGTAAGGAAATCTCGAGATGGCTCGAGCGCTGATTCCGCCGCCACACGGCTTATCGCGCGGAAACGATGCTTTATCCAGCACCAGCGTTGAGACGCCAGCCTCGCCCAGAGTCTTCGCCGCAGTCGCGCCTGCTGGTCCCGCCCCCACAACGATGACGTCAAATACGCGCAAGTGCTAAGTCTATCGGACATCTCACGGCACACGCACGCAGCCGCTGTTAATGCGGAAGAACTCCACGAATTGAGGCGAAGATCGTCTCGATGAACTCCAGCCCGGCCTGCGTCGCCGCCGCCTCTTGGTTCGCCTGTGCTGGTGCGACCACCCGGATCAGCGCGGTATCGGTCCGGTTGTACCTCAGGGCATCCCAAGCGGTGAACGCGGCGGCGCGCAACTCGTTCGCGACAACGCGATCGCGCGATTGATACCAATAGAGCACCACCGCCTGCTGTTCGCCTTTGGAGACGATATAGCGGTTGATTTCGACTGCCGTGGCACGTCCTGGCACGCGCGCCGTCACGATATCTGAAACAGTCCAGACCCACCCCGACCCAGGCAAACAATTCTTCGGAGAATGCGGTGACTGCCCGGCTTTTTGCGATCCGAAATACGCGATGAACAGATTGACCGTCTGTCCTCTGGCGTCCGCGTAATCGCGCTCCAGATAGTCATCAGCTCTCAGCGAATTTCTAAGCTCGTCGTCCAACGCGTGCTCGCGCAGCATGTGCCACGATTGGGCCTGTCGGGGAATCTCGCTCAACGGCCGTGCCGGAATCGTTCGCTCTCCGCGCGAAAGTCCGTAAAAGAGCGTAGCCTGCGCCAGCAGCACAAGGGTCAGCAGCTTCGCCGGTACGGTTCTCAAAAACTTAGGCATCGATCCACCGCGCGATGAAACAGCACCACCAGGGTCAGTGCGGTTGCGAACAAAAACCAGCCCTCGGCTAAGTGCGGAAAACCTTGCGACCAACCCGCTCGATACTCACCGAGCAGTCCCATCAACGTGACGCGCGCGGCATTGGCGGCGATCGCGATGGGGACCGTCGCCGCCAGCAAGACTCCTCGCATCCACAGCCGCCGGTCGAAAAAATATCCGTAAATCAGCGCCAGAAACCCGAGCGACAACAGCGACCGAATGCCGCTGCATGCCTCCACCACAGACAATCGCTGGTTCGCGAGCTCCAGCACATTCCCGTCCCGCAGCGCCGGAACGCCAAGAAAGTTGAGCGCTGACTCCGCGACTCCCGAGGCGAACAATTGCAGCGGCAGCGTCAGCCGCGCATACACGATGGCGGGAATCGGAAACATGAACACCAGCAGCGCCAGGGGAAAAGCCAGAATTTTGAACACGCGTGTGCCGCCATTAAACAGAACCGCGCCGGCCAGCGACAGAAGAAAGGCCGTCCGCGCGATGAAGATTTGCGCCGTTAGAGTTCCCAGCAGCATCTGCATGCCACCCGCGGCCGCAAGCGCCAAACCCAAGTAGTTAGGAACCGGCGCAATTCTGCCCAGGCTGGTCCGCCGGCGCCATGCAATGAAAATTGCTGCCGCGGGCACGAAAAAGCCATGGCTCATCTCCTCGTCCGTTGCCCACTGCCGTGCCAACCCCCACAGTAATGTGCCGTAGCAGGCCGCCAACAACGCGCCGAACCAGGCGACAAGCACCCAGCCCGTGCCGGGCGCAGCCTCGTCCGGCTGTCGAAAATCAGCCCTAAAAGTCGACATGAACCGTGCAACCCTGGTGGTGCGGGTAAAATAACAGTGTGGGCGCGGTCCGTTTTTTCTTCGTACTACTCGCGGCTTCCAGCGTTTGGGGCCAAATCGCGATCTTCCCTCTGCGCGACATCCGGGCCGGTCAACACGGCATCGGCCGAACCGTCTTCTCCGGCAATAAGATCGAGGAATTTCAAGCTGAAATCCTAGGCGTGCTGGAAAACGTCGGCCCCAAACAGTCTGTCATCCTGGCGCGCCTCTCCGGTGGGCCGCTCGACAAGACCGGTGTCATGCAGGGCATGAGCGGCAGCCCGGTTTATATCGACGGCCGGCTGGTGGGTGCGGTCGCGCTCGCGTTCAATTTCGCCAAGGAACCGATCGCCGGTATCCGTCCCATCGAGCAAATGCTGGCTATCGGCCCCCAGCCCGCAGCCTCTGGCGGAGCACAGCGCGCCGCGCTAGCGCCCAAACGAGAAATCCCGTTCGCGCCAAAAGCGTCCGGATCCGATCCAGCCAGCTTGGTCGAAATCGCCACGCCGGTTTCCTTCAGCGGCTTTACGCCCGAAACCCTAGATCATTTCGCGCCCGAGCTCAAGAAGCTCGGCTTGGTGCCCCGCCAAGGTGTATCGAGTGGTGGTGCGCTTTCTCCCAAGCTCGGCAATCCTAACCAGCTTCGGCCGGGCGACATGATCTCCGTGAATCTGCTCTCGGGTGACTACGCCATCGGCGCCGAAGGCACCGTGACCCAGGTGGACGGCAACAAAATCTACGCCTTCGGGCACCGTTTTATGTCGGTCGGCGATACCGAGCTGCCATTCGCGCGCGCGCAAGTGCTCGCGCTGCTTCCCAACCTGGAAGCGTCGTTTAAAATCTCGTCGCCTCAAGAATGGATGGGCACCATCACGCAAGACCGCAGCACCGCGATTTTCGGCGAGCTCGGCCGCAAAGCCGCCACTGTCCCGCTTTCGGTAACGCTCAAAGACGGCCGGCGCGGCCCCATCTCCTACCACATGCAAATGGTGCAGGATCGCGTGCTGTCGCCCTTCATTATGCAGATGGCGGTGTACTCGATGATCGATGCTACAGAGCGCACGCTGGGGCTCGGCAGTTACTCGGTTCGCGGAGCGGTTGAGTTCCAGCGCGACGTCCCGCCTCTAAAGCTCGACAATACCTATTCGGGGGACTTCAACGTGCCCGCGCAAGCCTCGATGGGTGTCGCCTCTCCGCTCTCGGCCATTATGACCGCCGGCTTCGATACCCTGAAGATCAAGGACATCAACCTCGCGATCGAAGCCTCCGAACGCAAGCGCGCGCTGCAGATCGATCAGATCACAGCGTCGCGTAAGGAAGTCCATCCGGGCGAAACGATCGATCTCACCGTGACGCTCACGGGGGAAAACGGCGTCGAGGTGATCAAAACGGTTCATTACAAGGTGCCGGTCGGCGCCGAGACCGGTACGTTGAACTTCACGGTCGCCGACGGCAACTATTCGAATCTGCTCGACTACCAGCAACTGGCCGC